>Ga0123354_10000925_pt1 | contig 32969 bp, 20 predicted proteins | sample TergutLab28metaG_2_FD_97872 | JGI IMG/M metagenome (GOLD analysis project Ga0123354, IMG submission 97872) | Labiotermes labralis P4 segment gut microbial communities from Petit-Saut dam, French Guiana - Lab288 P4 | ecosystem: Host-associated > Arthropoda: Insects > Digestive system > Gut ... | reverse complement strand
TTTCGGTAGAAATCGCAAAAATGCTCAACGGTTCCGGAAAAGTTATCGCTGCAGATGTACAGGAAGGTATGCTTGAAAAAATCAGAAAGAAAATTGAAGGAACGGTTTTAGAGCAAAGAATAGTGCTGCATAAAAGCGGTTATGAAAATATCGGCATTAATGAAAAAGTAGATTTGGTTTTAGCATTTTACATGGTTCATGAGGTAAGAAATCATAAAAAATTCTTTGAAGAATTGATTTCACTGTTAAAACCCAATGGTGTGATTTTTATCATAGAGCCGAAATTTGAAGTGACAAAAGCAGAGTTTAACGAAATGGTTGACAGTTTGAAAGAAATGGGATTTACAATTATCGGAAATCCAAAAGTGTTTTTGAGCCGGACAGTGGCGTTGACTTTAAATCGAACGGTTTGAAATTCTTATTAACCGATCATTAAAATATAAAATCTATTCAAAAAAATTAGAAAAAACTTCATGAAAAATCTATTTTTAGCAATCACTCTTTTGATGATTGCAACATCCTGTTCAAAAAGAATGTCTCCCGAAGACAAAATTGCGGCGCAACTCAAACAGGAAATTGTGCAGGACTTGACGGAAAATATTTTGCCTTTTTGGGCAAACCATTCGCCCGATCCTTCCGGCGGCTTTTACGGAAGCTTGAATTTCGACGGGACTCCCAAAATCGGCGCAATGAAAGGCGGAATCCTGAATGCCCGCTTGGTGTGGACATTCTCTACAGCCTATCGTATGCTGAAAGACGAACAATACCTGACGTTGGCAAACCGGGCGCAGCAGTATTTCCTCGATCATTTCATAGATAAGGAATACGGCGGGTCTTTTTATACGCTGAATGCCGACGGCTCTCCTTTAGATAGCCATAAAGACACCTACCAGAATGCCTTTGCTATTTATGGTCTGTCGGAACATTACCGCGCTACGGGTAACAAGGAAAGTTTGGATGCTGCTATCGCAATCTATAATAAACTGATAGAACATGCTTACGACCCGGTGAACGGAGGTTTCATCGAATCGTTTAGCCGCGATTGGCAAATGAACACCGTAGAATCTCCAAAGACAATGAACACCAATCTTCATGTGTTGGAAGCCCTTACCAATCTTTATCGCGTTTGGAAAGACGATGGGTTAAAGAAACAGTTGCGGGAAGAGATAGATGTTATGTCGCACAAAGTGCTTAACCGGCAAACTTGGCACGAACAGCTCTTCTTTACGATGGACTGGCAAAATCAGAAAGAAATCGACTCTTACGGTCACGATATTGAATTTTCATGGCTGTTGACAGAAGCTGCCGAAGTATTGGGCGACGAAGCGATAGTGAAAGATGCCCAACGCATTGCCATAAATCTGGTTAACACACAGTTGGAACAAGGTCTTGCCGAAGACGGAGGCATGAGGTACGAAAAAGACGGTGACACATTGAATGCCAATCGTGAATGGTGGCCCCAAGCCGAAACGGTACTCGGATGCCTGAATGCCCGACAAATCAGCGGCGACAGAAAATATCTCGATGCCGCCGTGCGTGAATGGGAATGGATAAAAACCAATATGATTGACCGTGAATATGGCGAGTGGTACAGCAATGTAAAACCCGACGGGACGCCACAAAAAGACCGAGTGAAAGCCGACCAATGGCGCTGCCCTTACCACAACAGCCGCATGGGGTTTGAAATAATGGCGCGATTTCCGTAATCTGCTTATGCGGGGACTTCTAATAATCCCAAACTCTGCGTTATGCTCCATCGGCAAAATGCTCATTTACTTAAAGTAAACTCCGCTTTTGTCTCTGTCGCAAGCCTTGATTTTTGAATTATTAGAAGTCCCCTTGTATCTAAGCGGTAACACCAATTATTCATTATTGCCCTTTACTTATATAAAAAGTATTTTTTTGCTTTTTCTTTGAAAGCATCCACACCTTTATTCCAACTATCGCGAATCGAATCTACCCTAAAGTTTTTGGTAAAAGCTTTCCTTATTTGACTTGTTCCGCAAACTTTGTCGAACATGCCGAGGCGCGACGGGTCGCACAATTCAAATACATTTTTATTGGGATAAAGCTTATGACATTCTTGAAGTACATAAAATTGGATCAAAGTCAAGGGCGCTTTTCTATAATCGGTGATATAAGTCTGAACGCCGTGTAGATAAAGGTCTTTTTGTTCTCCGTAATAGGGTTTGTAATGGATGGGGCGGAATCGAACACCGGCAAGCTTCAAATTATTTAAGTTGGCGGCTAATTTTTCGGCATCGATCCATTCGGCTGCAAAAAGTTCAAACGGCAAGGTATAACCTACGCCGATATTGACCGTTTGCAGTTCGCCCAAAATTCCCGATGAAACATAGTGATAAGCTGTTTCCCAATGAGGAATATGCGGTGAAGAAATCACCCAAGGCAAACCGGTTGCTCCGAAATTCATTTCCCTTTTCCAGCCTTTCATTTTGATGACTGTTAAATTACACCTGATTCCGCCCTTCAGCAGTTTTTCGTCGTTCAGAAAGCCTGCCAATTCACCTACGGTAAATCCATGTACGTATGTAATAGGAAATTGGCTGACAAACGAAATCATGTTCGGCTCCACATTCGGACTTCCTTCAAATATTTCTCCTCCCAGCGGATTGGGACGGTCAAGAACAACAAATGCAATTCCGTTTTCTGCAGCAGCTTCCATCGCTAATCCCATGGTGCTGATAAAAGTATAGGAACGGCAACCGATATCCTGTATATCATATACCAAAACATCTATCCCCTTCAACATTCCGGGAGAAGGTTTTCGATTTTTACCATACAGACTGAAAACAGGCAACCGGGTGATAGGATCGACGGTATCATCAACTGAACCTCCGGCGACAACATCGCCTCGGATACCGTGTTCGGGACTGTACAAAGCAACCAATTTTACGTTTGGAGCTTCAAACAGAATATCGATGGTCGATTTCAAATTTCTGTCAACCCCCGTCGGATTGGTAATTAATCCGACTCTTTTTCCTTCCAATTGTTTAAAATTATCTTCCCGCAGAACTTCTATACCGGTTTTAACCTGCGTCGAAGCCAAAACCGGTAAGAATGATAATAGCATGAATAATAGTTGTTTACTCATCTTAATTCTCCAATTAAAAGTTAGCGTCGAAAGCGATATCCGAAGGTTTGAAGTCAATGGATTTAACGAATCGGCAAGCTTCAGCGGCTCCTTGTTCTCTATCCATAGCACTATCCTCCCACTCTACCGACAACGGTCCGTTATAACCGATGTAATTCAGTGCGCGGATAATTTCTTCAAATCTTACTTTCCCTCTTCCCAAACTTCTGAAATTCCAATATCTGCGGGGATCGCCAAATGTGGTATGCCCGCCGAAAACGCCCACTTCACCCGGAAAATCATTCCAATAAACATCTTTCATGTGTACATGGAAAATCCGTTCGGCGAATTTGTATATGAAATCGACGTAATTTACGCCCTGATAGGCTAAATGGCTCGGATCATAATTAAAACCGAAGCAGGGATGATAATCGAGCGCCTTCAATGCTCTGTCTGCCGAATAGGTATCAAACGCAATCTCTGTCGGATGCACCTCAAGCGCGAACTTTACGCCTAATCGTTTGTATTCATCCAAGACAGGAATAAACCGAGAAGCAAATTCCTCATATCCCCGGTCAATCATTGTATCGGTTACGGGAGGAAACGAGTACAACAAATGCCAAATCGGACTGCCTGTAAATCCGGCAACCGTATCAATTCCAAGCATCACGGCTGCCTGAGCTGTTCGTATTAATTCTTCGGCTGCCCGACGGCGAACGCCTTCCGGGTCTCCGTCGCCCCAAATATAATCGGGTAATATGTTTTGATGGCGCTCATCGATTCTGTCGCAAACCGCCTGACCTATCAGGTGGTTGGAAATAGCAAACAATTTCAAATCGTATTGCGCAAGCAAAGCTTTAATTTCATTATAATAAGCAATATCGGTATGACGAACATCCAAGTGAGCCGGTAAACCCAATTCCAATCCGTCGTAGCCGAAGCTTTTGGCTTTCTCGCAAATCGTTTTCAGGGAAAGATCTCCCCATTGCATCGTAAATAATGTGACAGGACGTGCCATAGTTAATTATGAATTATGAATTATGAATTATGAATTATGAATTTTTTATTAACTGCTGATTATTCTATCCATTTTACCCATTTGCGGCTGTCGTCATATCCGGCGGTCACAACGGTTTCTATAAACTGCATTCCACGCACGCCGTCGTTCACGCCGGGGAAATCCGCCCAACGCGGATCGGATTGTTCGCCGGCAATTTTTGCCTGTACGGTGTTGGCAAAATTGCGGTAAATATTGGCAAAAGCCTCCAAGTATCCTTCGGGATGACCGGCAGGAGTGCGAGTATTATAAAGCGCGTTGGGAGTCATCTGTGCATTTGCGCCTACATCAATCATTTCGGTAGGATGATCGCCCCATTTCAGCCAAAGTACATTCGGATCCATTTGACGCCATTCGATACCTCCATTTTCTCCATATACTCTTATGTTCAGAGCATTGGCTTCTCCCGCTGCCACTTGCGAAGCGATAAGCACGCCTGTTGCACCATTTTCGAACCGCAATAAGGCCGCTCCGTCGTCGTCGATGGGGCGTCCCGGAGCAAAGGCTTTCAAATCGGCGCAAAGTTCAATTACTTTCAAACCGGTGACGTATTCGGCAAGATGCCAGGCATGGGTGCCTATATCGCCCATTGCCCCCGCTTTACCCGAGCGTTGAGGATCGGTGCGCCAACCGGCATTGTTTCCTCCTTCAAGCTCGATGCGCTTAGAGAGCCAACCCTGCGGATATTCGGCATATACTTTACGTATCTGTCCTATATCGCCGCGGGCAATACGCGTCTTTGCGTCTTTCACAGCCGGATAACCACTGTAAGTGTGGGTCAGGGCTAATACCAGACCGGTTTCATCCACTTTGGCTTTCAATAGTTTAGCCTGTTCGAGGCTGAATGTCATGGGTTTGTCCACTACTACGTGGAATCCGCGTTCGAGCGCCATCATTGCCGGCTCGAAATGCCAAAAATTCGGTGTAACGATCGTTACAAAATCCATCCGCTGATCGGCAGGAAGCAAAACCTCTTTTTCGAACATTTCTTGATAAGTTTTATAAATACGATCGTCGGGCAGGAAGTACGAACGTCCCGACGACAACGATATCTCGGGATCGACGCTGAAACATCCGCAAACTAATTCGCATTGATTGTCCATAAAGGCAGCAAGCCTGTGGACTGCACCGATGAAGGCATCGCTTCCGCCTCCAACCATTCCCATTCTAAGTTTCCTTCTCATATCTTTTATTTGCTAATGTATTAATTTGTTAATGTGTTACAGTGAAATATATTTATTGCAAAAATAAGTGAAATTTTTTAATAAATCTATGCGATAACCATTTCTTTTTATATAATTTTATTTTTGTTTAGAAAAATATTGTAAATTTGCAATATTATTATTTAACAATAACAATGATGAACCGACAGATTTTTGAAGAAATACAAACTTTTAAACGCCAAATATTACAGAATGAAAAGATGATACTTTTCGGTTTGCAGGCGCATAGTAATGCTCGTGAGAATTCTGATTGGGAAAAGAGAAAAATTACTCCATTCTATAAAAATGTCGAGAACGAAAGTGTTGAAATTATTTAGTTCTTTTTTTCGAAACATCTCCAAAAAGCAAAAAACAAGACTTATATTACTTTGCCTTTTACTTGTCGCTTACTATTTTTGCCTGCCGGATCAACTATTTAACGTACCTTACGCCACGGTGGTGAATGATAGAAACGGGGAATTATTGGGAGCCCGTATAGCCGACGATGAACAATGGCGGTTTCCGCCTTGCGATACGGTTCCCGAAAAATTCAAAATATGTTTGACGCAATTTGAAGACCGGTATTTCTTCTATCATTGGGGCATTAATCCGCTTGCCATCGGAAGGGCATTCATTCAGAACATCCGGGCACGGCGAATTGTCAGCGGAGGAAGCACCATCACCATGCAACTGATTCGAATATCGCGAAACAAAAATCGAACCTTCCTTGAAAAATGCTACGAAGCAATTTTGGCTAGCCGTGTCGAATTTCGATATTCCAAAAACAAGATACTGGCTTTATATGCCTCTCATGCGCCTTTCGGTGGCAATGTTATCGGATTGGACGCTGCCGCATGGCGCTATTTCGGACATTCGGCCAAGCAACTTTCGTGGGCGGAATCGGCGACTCTGGCAGTTCTTCCGAATGCACCGGCGATGCTTCATTTGTCTAAAAACAGAGATTCACTGCGGGTAAAGCGAAACCGCTTATTAAAACGGTTGTTGGACGAAAAAATCATTGATGAAACGACCTGCGAATTGGCTTTGAGCGAAGATTTACCCGGCGAACCGATACAGCTTCCTCAAATAGCGCCTCATTATGTAAGTTATATGTATCAAACACATAAAGGGGAACAAATTACTTCAACGATAGATAAAAATCTGCAAATAAGAGTAGAAGATTTATTGGAGATTTGGCATGCGGAATTTCTGAGACAAGATATCAAAAATACGGCAGCAATTGTTATTGATGTAAAAACTAATGACATCATAGTTTATTGCGGAAACGTTCGATTCAACGAAACCAATTCCGGTAATCAAGTAGATGTGATACGTTCGGATCGCAGCACCGGAAGTATTCTTAAACCGTTTCTTTATTATGCCGCATTACAGGAAGGAGATATTCTTCCTCATACGCTTTTGCCTGATATTCCGCTCAATATTAACGGATTTTCCCCGCAAAACTTCAATCGGTTATACGAAGGCGCCGTTCCTGCTTCAGAAGCGGTTTCCCGATCGTTGAATGTTCCTTTGGTCAATCTTTTACGACAATACGGCGTGCCTAAATTTTATGATTTCCTGAAACAACATCAAATTGCTTCTCTTCCTCAACCGGCTAATTATTACGGTTTGTCGTTAATTTTGGGAGGAGCCGAAGCCCAATTAGGCGATTTGGCTAATGCTTATGCCGATATGGCTCGTTCTTTGTTGAATCTCAAAAGCGGGTTTCAACCTGCCGCCGTTTGGCAAGTCTTCGATGCCCTCAAGGAAGTCAATCGACCGGACGAAATCGACATTCGCTCATTTCCATCCATGCAAACCATCGCATGGAAAACGGGCACAAGCTACGGTTTTCGTGACGCTTGGGCAATCGGCATCACACCCAAATACGTAGTCGGCGTATGGGTAGGCAACAGTTCGGGCGAGGGCAAACCGAACCTCATCGGCGCGCGCACTGCCGGTCCCGTTATGTTTGACATATTCGACCGTTTACCTTCTTCCAAATGGTTTGAGCGTCCGTCGGGGGTATTCGTGGAAGCAGAAGTATGCCGGCAATCCGGTCATCTGAAAGGGCGGTTTTGCGAAGACACCGATACGTTGTTGATTTGCCCGAACGGACTGAAAACGGGTGTTTGTCCCTATCATGTTCGAGTTAACCTCACGCCGGATAAACGTTTTCGCGTGTACCAAAATTGTGCGGAAACAAATGCCACCGTCCAAGAAAATTGGTTTGTACTTCCACCGGCTTGGGCTTGGTATTACCGTCAACGACACCCGGAATATCAATCACTCCCGCCTTTTTTGCCGGGTTGCGGAGAAGATGGCATAAATCCCATGCAATTTATATATCCGCAAGGTAATGCGATTGTTTACCCGCAAAAACAATTGGATGGTTCGATCGGTGACATCACCTTTGAATTGGCGCATAGCAATCGCGATGCAACCGTCTTCTGGCATATCGATAACGAATACATTACTTCCACCACCGATTTTCATAAGTTATCAATCAAACTTTCCGTCGGTATTCATACTGTCATTGTTGTCGATAACGAAGGAAATACGCTTTCTTGCCGGGTAGAAGTGAGGTAAGAACTCAAATTTTTTATTAATATATTGAAACTAACTGCAAACCATATAACGACAAGACAAGGCGGCTTTGAACTGCGAAATATTTCTTTTTCGCTGAATGATAAAGAAAACCTTGTTATCACCGGCGCTTCCGGCAGCGGGAAAACGATGCTGGCAAAGGCGCTGAGCGGGCAACTGTTTTTTACCGGTGAATTAAAAATAGATTATTCAACCGATACTCATTTGTTTCCGAAAGCAAGGCATGTAGAACAGCGTAATACCATAAAAAATCGCAGCAACAGGATTGGCGGGTATTATCAGCAACGCTACAACAGCACTGATAATGAGGATTCCTACACGGTTTCGGAAGAGTTGAGGTTTATATCGAATGATGAAAAAAGGATTGATTTTTTATTGAGCGAATTGTCGATTGCTTATTTGAAAGACAAACCGCTGCTGCAACTATCGAGCGGAGAACATAAACGGTTTCAAATCGTTAAAGCATTGCTTGAACCTGTGCAACTGTTGGTTATGGACGAACCTTTCGTCGGTTTGGATGTTGCGAGCGCGAAAAAGCTAAATGAAATTCTGACTGCCGTTTCAACCGCAGGGACGAAACTTGTCGTAATCGCCGGCGCCCGTCATCATTTCCCCGATTGCGCTACACACGTGTTGGAACTTAATAATGGAATACAAAAAAATTTCTTAAAGAAAGAAGATTTTGTTGCGGTCAATGGTGCTGCTTCACAAATTCTTAACAGTTCAGCTTTACCTTTGCGAAAGAGCGGAATGAATTTTGAAAATGCTATTTTGATGAAAAATGTTACCGTGAAATACAACGATAAAATCATCCTTGACAATATCAACTGGCAGGTTAAAAAAGGAGAGCGCTGGCTGCTGAAAGGCAGAAACGGAGCAGGTAAATCGACATTGATGAGTTTGGTTGTTGCCGATAATCCGCAGGCATACTCCAATGAAATTTATCTGTTCGACAAGCGGCGCGGTTCGGGTGAAAGTATTTGGGACATAAAGAAAAACATTGGTTTTGTTTCACCGGAAATGGTTGCGTTTTTCGATCAATCGATTTCCTGTTTCGATGCCATTGCGTCAGGATATTTTGAATCGATGTGTTTATATAAAAAATTAACCGAAGAACAAAATCAACACATCCATTATTGGCTGAAAACATTAAATATAACAAATTTGGCGCAAAAACCCTTAGCTGCCGTATCATCGGGAATGCAGAAATTATTTTTATTGATTCGTAGCTTTATCAAAAATCCTCCGTTATTGTTATTGGACGAGCCTTGTCAGGGCTTGGACGAATTTCAAACGAAGGAATTTGTAAAATTGGTCGATGCTATTTGCGCACAAACCGATACGACTCTTGTGTATATTAGTCACCACACAAACGAAGTACCTGCGTGTATTACGAATGTGATGGAATTGGAAGATGGAAGAGCGATTTGATTTGATTCTTACAAAAAAAAACAGGTTGCCGTTTCTGAAGTGACAACCTGTTTTTCGTCGTACGTATTTTATTAATTAAAAATATAGCGCAAACCTACTTGCAGGTTCCAACATTGACCATAGTCGAGATAGGTATCGTAAGTTTTCGTAGGATAAGCACCATCACTGTTTTTCCACATTGAAAATGTAGGTACATTGTTTGCATCTTTTCCTTCGTATTTCAAAATTCTCCCGTTATTACTTACTGCCATATTCTTATATACGCCCCAATTCGAATTGAGCAAGTTTCCGACATTCAGAATATCAACACTGAGTTGCAGTGTATTGGTGGCTTTACCGGCTTTCACATAAAAGTTTTGCAAAAGACGGAAGTCGAATTTGTTTACCCAAGGAGCGCGAGCAGCATAAGCTTCGGCATATTGACCTTTGTGTTTCTTCAGATAACTATCTTGATTAATGAATGCAAAGAATGCATCTTCATCCGCTTGTGAAACGAATTTTATATCTCCTTTCGCTTTCGGTATATAAATCAGATCGCCGTTTACTCCATCGCCATTCATATCATTCGTGTATAAGAATGAATTTCCGTAAGGAGAAAAACCGCGATAGAACAAACTGAGAGTAGTAGATTTATAGCCCATATCCGGCAATGTGTATGAAATTGAACCGATAACCTGGTCCGGAATAACATATTGCGAACGCTGTGCATCGGCAGTATTCGGACCATTGATGGAATAGATATTTACCCATGCGGAGTTGGCGTTACTTCCCGGCATGCCCGAAACTTCTTTCATTTCGGTATGCGTATAAGCAGCCATAATATCTAAATTCTTTACCGGTCGTGTTTTTGCAGTAACATTGAAAGTATATCCGTGCCCTTTGCTTGTATTTGTCAAAACACAGGCATCTTTTACATTATTGAGGTAATAAACATTTGTCGGAAAGATGTAGCGATTATCCGGTCCTGAAAATGTTGCCCAATTGCTTTGAGGATTAATAACGGCATAGTTTTCTTGAGTGACAGCATTGATATTTTTAGTGTACATACCTTCCAGCGTTACTGAAAACGGGATTTGAACAGGAATTGCGTAATCAACAGCTATTGAAGATTTCCAAACCTGCGGCATTTTGAATTTGGGATCTACGCCGGCAATGGAACTTGGAACGCTACCCATATCGGGAGTTACTTCTGTCTGGAATCCTAATTTTTTAATCATGTCATCCGTGTTGGTAATCAAACCGCCGGTTAATAAATCTAAGCGAGGATCGCGGCTTTTTACCGAACCGTCGGCATTAAAAGAAGTTTGAAGTTTCATCAACAACTGGTTCATCCCTGCATTGGAAGGCATATTGGTAAAAAATACCAAAGGCAAACGACCGGTAAATAAACCTGTTCCTCCGCGTACTATCAACGATTTATCTTTTTTAACATCATACGTAAAGCCCAATCGCGGCGACCAGTTGATTCGGGTCTTAGGCCACACTCCCGTATCAATATTCCGTCCGCCGAAATCAAGAGCCAGAATAGCATTGTTTGTCATAATATCATTCAAAAACTTCAAATTATCACCTCGAACACCAAGTGTAATCTTTAAATTTTCGAGCAAATTCCATTCATCTTGCGCATAAACGCCAAACTGAGCGAAAGCAACCGCATTGGAAGGCGTCGTATTGCCGTTGGCGCCATAAGTCAATGCAAAATCAACGGGAGCAGCGCCATTAAAGAAGTCGCTTAAACTTGCATAACGATAATAACCGGTTCCGTTACGCATATAATTATTATCGGCATATTGATGTTCGTAACTGATGCCTGCAGTCAATTTATGTGCATTTAGGTAATAAGTATAATTATCGGTAACTGTAATTATTTTATTCGTTACACCATTATTCCACGTAAACAATTCATACCCTGCCGATATATAAGGATCCAAGGCAGCAGCGCCGGTAGCTATATCACCGCTCATGATATCGATAAAAGGAAATGGAGAGGAATTTGATCCCCGAACATCCTGGATATTTGAATAAGTTGCCAATAACTGATTCGACATATTTGCATTAAGCCGGCTATTCAATTCAACTGTCCCCGAGTTTACAATATTTTCCATTGAATACATCGAATTGGCATAAGAAAATGAATAATCTCCGCTGCCTAAATAATTTCCCAGCCGATTTTTGGTATTGTCGCGGTAACCGCCGTCCGTTGAATTTCCATTGGGTGGATTCCAGCCCGTGTTTTTTGTGTGATTGTAACGCAAACTTAATTTGTTGGCATTATTAATGTTCCAATCCAAACGAAGCAAATATTTCAAATTGGTCATGTCTGCCGGGAAATCTGTGTAAGACCCCGTATTGTAACCGTATTTACTGCTCAGAAAATCGGAAACCTTCTGTAAGTCGCTTTGGGAAACGCGTGAAATAACGTTGGGGACTGCAACACCGTTGGTGGATGCACGCATGGTAACAACTTGTTGCGGACTTTTTTGATATTCTAAATTTCCAAAGAAAAACAATTTATTTTTAATTATCGGTCCGCCAAGTGTAGCGCCATAGATAGTAGTCGATGCTTTTGTCCGGGCTCCAAAATCATAATCACCGATTTTATTTCCGCGCATATCCTGATTTTGAATATAAGTGTAGGCGCTTCCTTTAAATGTATTGGTACCGGATTTGGTAATTGCATTCACGCCGCCGCCGATAAAGTTTGTTTGCCGTACATCATAAGGGGCAATCACCACCTGAACTTCTTCGATAGCGTCAAGGGAGATGGGATTTCCGCCGCCGGGCAGACTCGAACTCAAACCGAAATTGTTGTTTAGGTTTGCTCCATCTACCGTGAAATTCGATGAACGTCCATCGCTACCGGCAAAACTCATGCCATTGGCATAAGGGGATAAGCGTGTAATATCGGTAATGCTTCTGCTGATTGTGGGAAGCAAACGAATCTGTTCACTATTGATATTAGTGGTCGCACCGGTTTTTTCCGTTGTGAATTTTGTTGCGATGCCGCTGATAACCACGGTACTCAATTCTGTTTGCGACTCACTCATTTGAGCGTTTAAAACGAAAGTTTCGCCTAACTGCAGGAAAATATCGTTCTCGACATAATCTGCAAAACCTATGTAAGAAATTTCCACTTTGTAAGGACCCCCGGTTCTCATACCTTGAAAAGCAAAACGACCTTCGGTATTTGTTACAGCGGCATAAGTTGTTCCTGAAGGTTCGTGTGTAGCTTTAACGGACGCTCCGATTAATGCTTCCTTACCATCGGTTACCCGTCCACTCATACTGGATGTAGTAACCTGCGCATAAGACAATACACTCCATAAGAGTGAGATCAACAAAAAGAAAAGCTTGACTTTCTTCATACTTATTGTTTTTAATGTTAGTAATAATGATAGAGACAAAAATACAATTTTATAATTATTCACAAAAGTAGTGATTTTTTATGATTCCAACCAAGCTTTTAACCGATATTTTACAAGAAGTTATCAACAATGATACAATCAAGATAAAAAACAGTATCTCTATGTTAAAAAATTTATGTAACTTTGCGAAACATGTAAAGAGATTAATTTGTGATTAGTGGTTAAGAGATAAGATTTATTTAAAATATTAAACATTTATGAAGCCGAAATTTATTTTTGTATTTTGCATTATTTGCTTGTTTGTTAGTTGTAAAAGAGATGTTACGACACAAATGATCGAAATGCCTGCTCCGCCTCGACCGGCAGGTCAGACCGATGTTTTAGAACTCAAAACCGACCCGCTGCCGGTTGTACGGGTGGCATTTATCGGATTGGGCATGCGCGGACCGGCAGCAGTGGAAAGAATGACGCATATAGACGGCGTTCAAATTGTTGCGCTTTGCGATGTTGAGAAAGATCGGGTTGAAAAGGTTAACACTATGCTGGAAGCAAGAGGGTTTCCGAAAGCCCAAGAATTTTACGGCGATACGGCTGTGTGGAGAAAAGTGACCGCTTTGCCCGATGTGGATTTGATTTATGTCGCTACCGATTGGAAACATCATGCCATGATAGGCGTTCAAGCCATGAAAGACGGAAAGCATGTAGCTATTGAAGTGCCGGCTGCAACCTCTATGCAAGAAATTTGGGATTTGATCAATACTTCGGAACAAACCCGCAAACACTGCATGCAATTGGAAAACTGCACTTACGATTTCTTTGAATTGACCACTTTGAATATGGTTCAACATGGATTATTAGGTGAGATTATTCATGGGGAAGGAGCTTATATTCATGGTTTACAGCCTTATTGGGATTCATATTGGAAAGATTGGCGGATGGATTTTAACAGGAAGCACCGCGGAGACGTCTATCCGACTCATGGTTTAGGTCCTGTTTGCCAAGCAATGAACATTCACCGAGGCGATAAGTTGAATTACTTGGTTTCGGTTGATACAAAAGCCATTGGAAATCCGGCATTTCTTAAGGAAAATAGAGGTGAGACTGTTACCGATTTCCGAAATGGCGATCACACTTGCACCTTAATTTCAACCGAGAAAGGAAAATCTATCCTGATAGAGCATAATGTCACTTCTCCACGTCCTTATGACCGCATGTATCAATTGACGGGAACAAAAGGATTCGCCAATAAATATCCGACTCCGGGCTACGCTTTGGAAGGAGACGAGTTGGCTAAAGACGTTTCGGTCGATTATCAAAACTTGAGCGCTCATGACGGATTCGTTCCTGATTCGGTTAGAGATTTGTTAATGCAAAAATACAAACATCCGATTGTTGCCGCCATTGAAGAAAAAGCGAAAGAAGTGGGCGGACACGGAGGAATGGATTTCATTATGGATTACCGGCTAATCCATTGCTTACAGAAAGGTTTGCCTTTGGATATGGATGTGTACGACTTGGCTGAATGGTGTTGCTTGATTCCGTTGACCGAAAAATCGTTGGACAATCATTCAATGCCCGTTCAAATACCCGACTTTACTCGTGGAGCATGGAATAAATTAGATAAATTAACATTTGCCGAATAAGAAGACTTCTAATAAACCCAAACTCTGCGTTATGCTCCATCGGCAAAGTCCCTATAAGGTGCATGGTGAATCGATTAACAGATACAAAAAAAGAATCGCGTCAAAACGATTCTTTTTTTAGTTGCGGAGGTAGGACTCGAACCTACGACCTTTGGGTTATGAGCCCAACGAGCTACCAACTGCTCCACTCCGCGATTTCAGGTGCAAAGGTAAATGTATTTTTCTTAAATACCAAATTAATTTTTTAATTTTTGTTTTTTTTTGGTCGTTGACACTTTTTATCTTAAATTTGTGCAGTTTTTAAGAAAGCTAGTTTATGTCGATTGCAGTAGCAAAAACCCGCGATAAATTAATAGAAGTGGCTCGTCAGTTATTCGCACGTATCGGAGTGGAGAATACGACGATGAACGATATTGCCATGGCTTCCGAAAAAGGACGGCGTACGCTATATACTTATTTTAATAACAAAAAAGAAATATACAACGCGGTTATTGAGTCGGAATTAAATCTGCTGTACGTTTCACTTGAAACGGTTGCCCGTAAGAATTTACCGGCAGATGAAAAGTTATTGGAATTTATTTTGATTCGTTTGGAATCGATTAAAAATGTGGTATTCCGAAACGGAACCCTGCGAGCCGATTTCTTCAGAGATATCTGGCGGGTGGAAAATGTTCGGAAGTCGTTTGATTTAAAGGAAATCGCTTTCATTCAGAGTATATTGGAAGATGGGATACAACAGGAGATTTTTGAGATTCCCGACACCCACAGTATGGCTGTTGTCTTGCATCATGCATTCAAAGGTCTGGAAGTTCCTTATATACGCGGAACGATGCGTGGTTTTACTTCTTCCAACAGAACCGGTACGGACAGCGCAGTTAATCTATTATTTAACGGAATAAAAAGAAAATAATGAAACTATTAGAAGGAAAAACAGCCATTGTGACGGGAGCTGCCCGCGGTATCGGGAAAGCAGTGGCTGTTCGTTTTGCCCAAGAAGGATGCAATATTGCTTTCACCGATTTGGTTATTGATGAAAACGCCCAAGCGACGGAAGCAGAAATTGCCGCTTACGGCGTAAAAGTAAAAGGGTATGCTTCCAATGCCGCGCAGTTTGAAGATACCCATGCAGTAGTTAATGCTATTCTGAACGATTTCGGCAGGGTGGATATTTTAGTTAACAATGCGGGAATCACCCGCGACGGTTTGATGATTCGCATGTCCGAACAGCAGTGGGATATGGTTATCAATGTGAACCTGAAATCGGCATTTAATTTCACTCATGCTTTGACTCCCGTAATGATCAAACAGCGGTCAGGTAGTATCATCAACATGAGTTCGGTGGTAGGTGTTCACGGTAATGCCGGTCAGGCTAACTATTCGGCTTCTAAGGCCGGAATGATTGGATTGGCAAAATCCGCAGCACGAGAATTGGGCTCACGGGGAATCAGAGCCAACGCTATTGCTCCGGGATTTATTATTACGGAGATGACTCATCGGCTTTCGGAAGAAGTGCGCGAAGAATGGGCGAAGCAAATCCCTTTGAAACGCGGCGGAACGCCGGAAGATGTGGCTAATGTCGCTTTATTCCTTGCATCCGATTTATCGTCTTACGTTACCGGTCAGGTAATTCGGGTGGATGGTGGAATGAATACTTAAAAAATGACTGTTTTATACGAAGATAATCACCTGATTGTCGTTAATAAAACTTGTTCTGAAATCGTTCAAGGCGATAAGACGGGCGATATACCACTTTCGGATAGCGTAAAACAGTGGTTAAAAGAAAAATATAATAAACCGGGAAACGTTTTTGTGGGAGTCATTCATCGTTTGGACAGACCGGTATCAGGCATAGTTGTTTTAGCCAAAACAAGTAAAGCGCTGGAACGAATGAATGAATTATTCAGAGAAGGAGAAGTAAAGAAAACCTATTGGGCGATTGTCAAAAAACTTCCGCCTCAGACCGAAGCTGAATTGATACATTATCTTGTCCGTAATGAAAAACAAAATAAATCGTATGCGCATGATTGTGAAAAACAAGGTTCTTCGAAAGCAATTTTATCCTATCGATTGATTGCTCATTCGGATCGTTATCATCTGCTGGAAGTAGATTTGAAAACGGGACGCCACCACCAAATCCGTTGTCAATTGGCAAAAATAGGTTGTCCTGTCAAAGGCGATTTGAAATACGGTTTCGATCGTTCGAATCCCGACGGAGGAATCAGCCTTCATGCTCGCGAAATCAGCTTTATTCATCCCGTTTCAAAAGAACCGATTGCGATCACTGCTCCGGTTCCCGATGAAAAACTTTGGAAAGAATTTGAGAGAAATGCAACTAAATAAATTTTAATTATGAAACCAACTAAATTATTCCTGTTAGCCGCTATCCTTATTGCAGATATGGGACAGGCGCAAGTACAAAACCGAATTGCAATTCCCGATATCAACGGGTATAAAACTCTGCAATGTGATTTTCATATACACACCGTATTCTCTGATGGTCTTGTGTGGCCTACTGTTCGCGTGGACGAAGCTTATCGCGAAGGATTGGATGCTATAGCGATAACCGACCACTTGGAATATCGCCCTCACAGCAAAGACATCGTTGCTTCGCATAACCGTTCGTTTGAAATTGCCGAATCGGCGGCGAAAAGCAAAGGTATTATTCTCATTCGCGGCAGCGAAATCACTCGCTCCATGCCTCCCGGACATCTAAATGCCATTTTTATCAGCAATAGCGATTCACTTGCCAAAGACGATTGGCGGGCTTCGCTTGCCGAGGCAAAGCGCCAAAACGCTTTTATTTTCTGGAATCATCCCGGCTGGGACGCTCAACAACCGGATACAACTTTATGGTGGAAAGAACATACCGAAATTTATAATAACGGTTGGATGAACGGTATCGAAGTCGTAAACGAGAAGACCTATTATGAAGAAGTTTTTCAATGGGCTTTGGATAAAAAACTGACATTAATGGGAAATTCCGATATCCATGAACCCATTCAGACCGATATTGATTTTGCGAAGGGCGATCATCGCACGATGACCCTTGTCTTTGCCAAAGAACGCACAGCGGAAGCTATCCGCGACGCGCTTGATAATCGACGAACCGCTGTCTTTTACAAAGAATTTTTGATCGGAGAAGAACAATATCTCCGCCAAATTTTTGATAATTCCTATGAAATCACCGATATAAAAAGGGAAAATAATCAGGTTACCGTAAATTTTCTGAATAAGTCCGGATTGACTTTCAAACTCAAAAAGACGACTCATGATAAAAATATCGTCTATTTCCGTGAGTTTGAAATCAAACCCTACAGCCGGTTTTCAATTTCCGTACACTTTACCGGTAACAATGACGGAAAAGTTAATTTTGAAGTTACCAATTTATTAGTCAAACCGGGAAAAGGATTGGAATGTTCGTATAATCTTAATTGAAATCTTTTTTTGTGCGACAATTCCGCATGCTTTTTTCAGCCTGCCCGGATGTTGATTTAGTCCAACTGTATTATCAAAACAGTCGGGTTGTTACGACAAAGTAGCCCGACTGTAATGTTAGTGGATATTCATATCAATAGAAAAATGAAATATATCCCGGCAATTCTTTTTTACTATTCAAATAAAAATAGTATTTTTGCTGCAATATTCTTTTAATGTAAACGCTATGACTTACAATTCAGAGAAAGCAAAATATAAATTATAACCCGAAAATTATTGAAAAAACACTATTATATCTATCTTATTATGATAAAAAAAACAATATTATTATTATTATTTACAGCAAGTATATACATTACTTGCCGTGCACAGTCGGCGCCTCAATTGGGGAAAGCTTCGATTGACGAAATTATCAAAGCATTGACGTTGGAAGAAAAAATCCAATTGATTGTCGGAGGAGGAATGCCCGGATTTTCGGGTGATAATGCGGCTGTGGGGGAAACCCGGAATTTGGTGCCGGGTGCGGCGGGAACGACTCAGGCGATACCCCGCTTGGGCATTCCGGTGATTGTGGTAGCGGATGGACCTGCCGGATTACGGATTAGTCCAACACGCAAGGATGACTCGAAAACTTATTATTGCACTGCTTTTCCAATCGGGACGCTTCTGGCTTCCACATGGAATACCGAATTGGTGGAAAACGTGGGAAAAGCAATGGGAAACGAAGCGCTGGAATATGGCGTGGACGTATTGTTGGGTCCTGCTTTGAATATACATCGCAACCCGTTATGCGGAAGAAATTTCGAATATTATTCAGAGGATCCTTTGATAAGCGGTAAAATGGCAGCTGCCATGGTTCGAGGTATTCAATCGAACGGTGTAGGGACTTCGATTAAGCATTTTGCTGCCAATAATCAGGAAACCAACCGGGTGGGAAATGACGTCCGCATCAGCGAACGCGCTTTACGGGAAATTTACCTGAAAGGCTTCGAAATTGCGGTGAAAGAAGCGAATCCATGGACTATCATGTCGTCCTACAACTGCATCAACGGAACGTTTACTTCCGAAAGTTACGAATTGTTGACCGGCATTTTGCGTGATGAATGGAAATTTAAAGGTGCTGTGATGACCGACTGGTTTGGAGGGAAAAATCCTCCGGCACAAGTTTATGCCGGCAACGATTTATTAATGCCCGGAACTGCAAAACAGGGGGAAGTTCTTCTTGCGGCTGCCCAAAGCGGTACGTTATCTATTGATGATATCGACCGGAACGTGAAAAGAATATTGAATTTGATTCTCGAATCGCCTCGATTTAAAGGATATAAATATTCCAATAAGCCCGATTTGAAAGCGCATGCCGCAGTTACCCGTCAATCGGCTGCCGAAGGAATGGTTTTGTTGGAAAACGAGCAAACCTTGCCTTTACCCGAACAGATCAAAAAACCGGCAGTTTTCGGAATTACATCCTACGAATTTATTTCCGGCGGTACAGGCAGCGGCGACGTCAATAAAGCGTATAACGTATCGCTGAAAGATGGTTTGATTAATGCAGGTTATAAACTTAATAATGAATTGACCGGATCATATGAAAACTACATCCGGACGGAAAATGAAAAGAATAAGCCCGACCCGAATGATCGTATGGCTATGTTTATGCCTAAAGTTCGTCCTGCCGAAATGATACCCGAGGAATCCGTATTGGCAAAAATGGCTGCGGAAACGGATGTCGCTTTGCTGACCATAGGCAGAGTTTCGGGCGAATTTTTGGACAGGAAAATTCCAAACGATTTCGAATTGTCGGATAATGAACGTAAACTGATTCAAGAGGTCTCAAAGGCTTATCATGCCGTCGGGAAAAAAGTCGTGGTCATACTGAACATCGGCGGAGTAATAGAAACCGCTTCATGGAAAGACTTGCCCGACGCGATCTTGTTGGCATGGCAAGCAGGACAAGAAGGCGGAAACACAGTGGCAGATATTCTGAAAGGGGCAGTCAACCCGTCGGGCAAACTTACAATGACTTTCCCTGTCAATTATATGGATGCGGCTTCTTCGGTTAATTTTCCCTACGATTATCAGTTTAACCCGCAAAAAGCTTTCGGGAATACGGCAAATCAAGGAGAAGAAAAGAAAGATATTGTCCGTAATGTCGATTATACATTATATGAAGAAGACATTTACGTTGGGTACCGTTATTTCGATTCTTTCAATGTAAATATTTCTTATCCTTTCGGTTATGGACTTTCCTATACTCAATTTTCGTATGAAAATGCTTCCGTATCAGCAACCGGTGACAGCTATACCTTTAATTGTACGATTAAAAATACAGGAAACACCGCGGGAAAGGAAGTGGTGGAATTGTATGTTTCAGCTCCCGGAGAATCCATGAATAAACCGGCTAAGGAATTGAAAGCTTTCGCTAAAACAAAACTCTTGCAACCGGGCGAATCGCAAATGATTCAACTCATTGTTTCAAAAGAAGATTTGGCTTCATACAATGAAACAAACGCTCAGTGGGTGGTAGAATCGGGCAATTATACAGGAAAAATCGGAAGTTCTTCGCGCGACATCCGGCAAACCGTAAACTTCAATGTATCCGATTGAATTTTCTGTAAGATAGTACTGCCAATATACAAACACAAACAAAGGCGATTCCCGGAAAAATAACGATATGATTCGTGGAATCGCCTTGTCCGTAGGAATGCATGCCGGTCAGAAAATAATTGACGCCCAAGAAAGTCATTAGTACGGAAAAAAACGATAAGGCGGTAGCCAGATTGAACAACCAACCATTGTTCCAAGGTTTCACCAATCGCAAATGAAGAGTGATTGCATACACAATCATGGTGATTAACGCCCAGGTCTCTTTCGGATCCCAACCCCAATAGCGTCCCCAAGATTCGTTTGCCCAAATGGCGCCCAAAAAGGTTCCGACCGACAGTAAGGCCAAACAGATCAATGCCGACATTTCGTTGATGATGCTTAATTCCCGAATATTTGTCATTGCAGACCGACCGCCGGTAATCATGAGCGTCAGGTTAGTCAAACCTAACAGACAACTGATTCCGGCAAAACCGTAAGCAGCTACGATGATTGCCACATGAAACATCAACCAGGGCGATTTCAATACCGGAACCAAGGGATTGATTTGCGGATCCATCCAATTAAGTCCCGATACGAAAAGAATAATTCCTCCGAATACGGTTGCCAATGCCAAAGTGACAGGACTTCGCTTCGCAAAAAACATCCCCGCCAATACCGTAACCCACGAAACATACACCATTGTTTCGAAGGAATTGCTCCAAGGGGCATAACCCGATATGTATCCGCGCAATCCGATTCCGAATGCATGAAAAAGGAAGCAAAGAACGATGCCCGAGGTTAACAGGCGAATCGGCAGATTCAATTTTTTTCGCGGTTTCAGGAAAGAAGCGAATGCCGCGATTAACAAGCATCCGCCCAGTAAGAAATAAGCCGGTTTACAGTAACGATACACATTGATCCGGTTGTAAAACAATTCCGCATCCAATTTTTTCCGGTTGATTTCAAGGGTATTGTTTTTTTCCTTCTGATAGGCGCTTATTTGATTGACTATGTCTTGCGTTTTTGTCCAGTCTCCTGTTTGAGAAGCATTTCTGATTTCCACGGCATAGTTGGCTAAACTTTGGGAAATAAACAAAGAATCGGTTTCCGAAAGCCCCGAAAGATTATCGCCCGGCGAATACCAGGTATGATCCGGATCATTTTCTTTCGGGAAAAGATTCAACAGTTGAAAATGTATCAAGCCGTAGAAAATGTTGATTTGCTCGTCTAATTTTAAAAGGTCTTTGTCGAATCGGTTGCGTTCGACCGTGGGTTTGCGGTAAATGTCCATTAGTTTCTTGCCTAATTTATAATTCCCGTTTTCGTCGAAAGCTTCCGAAAATGTGCATCTTCCCTCCGAAAGATTGTAATAGGCAATGATTTCTTTGTTTGATACAGGAATAAGCGGGACTTTCATCCATATATCGGGAAAAGCCATCACGCTCAGCAAGAATTGATCGGAATTCATGTTGCCGATAGATTCCGATTTGTGAAGTTTCCTGAGTGCTTCTGACGAAAAAGTATTCACCGGTTCGATCCTTCCGCTGAAAGAAAGCATGGGTAAACTCCCGAATTGCTTAGCGCTTTCCGGATCGATCCGCCGGTTTTGAATAAGCTCCCAAGGTGAAACTGCCGGATTTTGAGCAACCGAAACAGATGCAAAGAAAAACAACAGCACGGGAACAATTGCTTGTTTTGCCGGTATTCTTATATCTTTCAACTGCTTGTTCAATTGCCCGAAACGCGAATGCTTTCCAAAGAAACACAAGATAAATCCAAGTGTTAATAAAAAATAACCGGCATAAGTAATAATAGTACCCGCTCGATCTTTAGTCACAGATAAAATCGTTCCTTTTCCATCTTCGTCGTAGGAAGCCTGAAAAAAGCGATAACCTTGTACATCCAAAACCGCATTCATGGCTATCGTTTTTTCATGGTTTTGTCCGTTTTCATGAACAATCAACCGGCTTTCGTAGGAGGAAGGGCTTGATGAACCGGGATAACGCTTGATGGTAAATTTCACCAATTCCAAATTGAATGGTAAGGATTTATATACTTTTCCCCGGTTATTTTGGATCAACAATTGATTGCTTGTTTCGCCTTCCCGCAGATGAAAACTGCCTTCTTCGCCGAAAATATGAGTAACAAGAGCGCCTGAGAGAATGATAATAAAAGCAATATGCAGAATCAAAAATCCCGGTTTTCGCCTTTTGTATAATTCTTTTTGCAATAAATTACCGACAAAATTCAAGACCAAAAGAAGCTGTAAAATGATAAATAACGGCGAATAATAAATCAATTGAAACGCTGCGAATGTTCCTTGCGACTTTTCTATCAAAGTCGCGGATGCCAATGCAATCGCATAGACAACCAAGAGGATAATTGTTGTTTTATAGGAATATAAAAGCTTTTTTATGAATGTCTGCATAATTGGTTTATAAATCGTCATTCACTTCACCACTTTCACTCTGCCTGCAACAGTTTTTGCCTGAGCTGAAGTATCATACATTGCATTGCATTGAATGGCAGGCAATACAAACGAACCGATATAAGACGCCTGCAAACGGACCTTAATTATCGTTCGGCTTCCCCGCTGCAAACCAAAGTAAGTTAATACTCGGTCGTCGCGGATGTCGCGATAATCATATACATACTTGTTATCGCCCTCATCGCTGCCTGTCATCCGTTCGTTGAAGATTTCCCATCCCGAAGGTATGATATATGTCAGAGCAATGTCGGTGTAATCATTCAACTGATTGGTATTTACGACTTCGATTTGGGCAATGAAGTCGGTTCCCTGTTTGAGTTCCGATACATCCACCGGTTTACCTGCCAAGTCGGCGTAAGAAACCGTCAGTTTCAGATTGTTGCTTATCGCCGGAATGGTATCTGTTGCCGGACGAAATTTGGAGACCACATTAACATACAATATACCTGTGCCTTTGTTGGTCAATGATACGTTTCCTTCACCGACTTGTTTAGGCAGTGGCAATTGATAACCTGCTTTACCGGATTTAACATCGGTTTGTTGTTTCCCGTTCAATTTCCAGTTAAATTCGATGGTTCCCGACAGTTTTTCCGCCAGACTGCCCATTGCCATCAAGGCAAAAGCGGTGGATTGCGTATCGAAATAACTTTGTTGCGACAGTCTTTTGGCTATCTGTTGCGCTTGCTTGAACGCTTGATCCAAACGTCCCATCAATACCATGGTTTGCAATATCATAGCTTCATCACGATCGGAAGTGCCGTAAGTGTAATACGAGTAATAAGTCGGAATACTTGTTGCTATATTGAAAATTAATTCTTCAGCAGCTTTGGTTTTCCCGTCGAGGACATAAGCTGCTGCCAAACACCAACGACTTTGAACCGATAAATCCTTGATTTCTTTCAAGCGGTTCATCGCACCCGTTTCGGGAGTTCCCGCCAATGCCAGACTGTACAGCCGGTAGGCTTGCCGGTATTGATTTCCGTAATATCCATAATCGTATTCAGTTTGCTTGCTTCCCGGTATCCAATTTTGGGCGATCCTTTTCTGAAAATTTTTCCATTTATTCAGTACCCCTTCGTTTACTTCATACCCTTTTTCTTTTGCCATAACCAAAAAACTGCCCGCATAACTTGTAATCCATTCGTCGGGAGAAGCACTTCCGGGCCAATAAACGAATCCTCCGGTGAGCAATTGCCTTCCATAGAGATTGGTAATAGCGCTCATGATATTTTTCTTGATTAAATCGCTTTCCTGTTGATCCACATCTTTCAATTGAGAAATGAACAAAAGCGGTAAAGCTTTAGAAGTCAACTGTTCGGTACAATAGTGATTATAATCGTAGAGAAAATCGAAACGACGAGTGAAATCAATGGAGGGGATACGATTGACTTCGAGCCGCGCCCAATCGTCGTTGCCGATCCCTGCTAATTGATAGCGAAATTCTACCGTTTTTCCGGCATCAACCAATTTTTGGTCGGAATTAATAATTGCCGGATTAGGGTTGCGTACATCTATTTCAATGGTTTCTTTTGATGTTTTCCCGCCTCCCGAAGCGGTGATGGTCACTTTTTCGATACCGGTTTTAACTCCCGTCTTCATTGGAAAATACACGGTTTCATCGCCCGGACTTGTAAAGCGAACCGATTGACTGTTCTTTTCGACACTTTGCATCAAACCGGTTGTTTCCACTTTAACGGTCACGTCTTTCACTGTATTTTCCATGGCAAAGACATTCACCGGCAGACTGATTTCTTCGTTGGTGCTGATGACTCGCGGCAGAGAAGAAAGTATCATTAAAGGCGAACGCACCGGTGTCGTTCTTTCGGCACTGCCAAAAGCACCGTCTTGTCCGGCAACCACCATCGTACGAACCGAACCGACATAGACCGGTAGAGTTATTTGATGCTGTTTTGTTTCGCCTCTATTTAAAGTAAAAGGTCCCAAATATTTGACTACCGGTTTAAAGCGATTGGCTTTGGTATTTGCCGGTTTCAGATTTTCGTCGCCTCCGATACTGAACATTGCCGCGAATTTTCCGCTGAAAGTTCCCATCGCATAATCATACATATCCCACGTGCGGATACCCAAAGCTTCGCGGGAATAAAATTCGTCCCAAGCATTGGGCGTTTTGAAATTAGTTAAATCAAGCAATCCGTCGTCCACAATCGCTAAAGTATAAGTCATCGGTTTTCCGTTTTTCTCGCTGACTTTTACCGTAAATTCCGTTTCGGGGCGCAGTACATCGGGCATATCGATTTGCGGATTCAATACCGTTCCTTTGTTGGAAATAAAGACGGGCATAACACCATACATCCGTATCGGCAAATCGTTCACCGTTTGTGCATAAGGTTGAAGTAAACTAATGTGAATATAGAAATTCGGCGCCATGGCTTCCGTAGTTTTGAAGATATATCTTGTATCGCCTTTTTCCGCTAAAGTCAAACGTGTACGGTTCAAGACGGTGGAGCCGTTTTCCAAAGCAACTATAGCTGTTCCCCCACCCGATGCCGGAATGATCACCGTAACATCTTCGCCTACTTCGTAGGAAGTTTTATCGGTCGAAAAAGTCAGCATTTTAATATTGTCGGGATCGGATTTATTGGAACGACCTCGCCATTCGGGCCAATCAATGTAAACGGTGGCGCCGGTTGCGTGTCCGCTGTTATTGTTTTTCACATAAATCAAAAATCGTCCCCAGTCCGGATATTTAAGCATGAAATCGAAGCTTGCTTTACCGTTTATCGTTTTGAGTTTTCCTTGTGCAACGGGTTTATAAGAAACATTATTGACGTAGTTTGCAAACGATTCGTTCTTTTCCCACCACCAACTCCAACTGAGTTTATATATTTTGTATTCGATATCATCGCAATTAACGGGTTTTCCGTCGGCATTTAAGGTAACAATATCAAAGCGATGATTCACATCGGTTTCGATAGAAGCGTCGTTTTCCTTCAAATTCGGATTCAATCCGACATACGAAGTGAAGGGCGAGTAAGGCACATCACCGGTATAAATGCTGGCATCTCCACCTTGTTCAAAAACGCGACAAACAATGTTAGCATTCAACATACCGGGAGCGTCTCCGAGTTTCGGGACTTTAAAATTGAATTTCACTTCGCCCGTTTCATTCAATGTACCATCGAAAGCGGTTGTTTCGGTAGTGGCAAAATCGGTCGCCGGATTATTGAATATGTAATTTTCATATCCTTTGAATTGGGTATTTACTCGACTCAATTTCGCTTCCACTTTGGCTTTTAAGCTGCGAGCAACAGCTCCGGTCAACCAGGAAGAAGATAAAGTCACGGGAATATCTCCGGTAGCGGCATCGATTCGATTTCCGGGTATGGACAGGTTTATTTTCAGTCGATTGGGTTTAATGGCTTCAACTCTCAAAGATTTATGGAAAGACGCACCGCCCACTTTGACGTAAGCATTCCATAAACCGGTTGGGTCATTTTCGTTGGTGGCAACTGTATAGGCATAAAATCCGTTAACGCCTTTCGATAGCGTTTGTTTTCCCGCAAACTGTCCGCGAGCGTTGTACAATTCCAAGGAAACCGGATGATTTTCAGGAATTCGCTTGTCGGGATCATATAAAATAAAAGTGACGTGCAGCGTATCACCCGGTCGCCAAACGCCTCGTTCACCATATATATAGCCTTTCAATCCTTTTTCAACGGCTTTTCCTCCGATGTCGAAACGGCTCAACATGTTGGCTTCTCCGTCAACCAAACGCAGGTATGTCTTTTGACCGTTTGCCGATGCTATCAACACAAACGGCTTTCCTTTGGGTTCGATGGTGGCAAAGCCGTCGGCGTCGGTTTTTACACTGCCTATAGGTTGCAATTGATAGTTGTACATCGTAATATCGACATTTGCCATAGCTTTGGTGTCTAACAGATTGCTGACCGCTATCCACCAGCGGTTTTCGGAATTGCTTTTGGCTATGACGCCTATATTCGACATTAAGACATTGCATACGGCTTTGCGATCCGACAACATATAATAGGTTGGATTACATGGATTCTTCTCCTGCTCCCAATCATAATTGTCCCAATCGTAATCAGAATCAAAATATCCCGGATTGGGAGTATCCCAATATTCTTCCTCGCCGCCGGTGTTTGACGGGGAAATCAAATCGTTAGAAGTGTTGGAAGCGGTATCATTGCCGGAATCACCGCAAGAATAGGTTGAATATTCTTTTGTGAAAGAAAGTTCGATGCGGTAAATCGCTCCCGGCTCTTGCCGTATAATATTTGAAAGGTCGATGGAATAATTTTGCCAATCTTGCAGCTTATTCGATGCGGAATTTTCCAATCGGATCGTTTTTTTATATACCAAACGTCCCGCTCTGCGTAATTCGTCGCTGCCGGAGAGGGAGTTGGTTTGCAAAAACATCAAAATATTGTTTTCGTAAATACGAATGATTTTCAAATCCACAGCATTCAGGCTCACTGCTCGAAACGGCAAAATAAGGTTCTCGGAATTGGGAAGGATGTTTCCTTGAACCAATAATTCCACTTGCGGTTTCAGTTTTGCAAGCGATAAATTAATCGAATAATCTTCGTTCAGCGTTTCATTTTGAATATTTTTCAATCCCCTATCCACTTTGACGGTAATTGTATCCACATTTCGACGATCAAAAAACAGCATGACACGATTATTTTGTACCTGACGCGTAAAATTGTTAGCCAATTCGGGTATCGTAATGATCCCTTTCAAATCTTGAGTGGTGGAAACCGGGTAGGAAAACGTAATAAGCACGCCGTTTTCGGGATCGGAAATCAATTCTGTTGAAAGAACTTTGAATACATCTATTGCCGGAATATCAATAGTGCTTGAATAATTCTTTTTTATCTTGAAAACGCTTCCTGTCAAGGCAAGCTCCAATTTAATATTGGTGTTGCTTCTTTTAATATCGGCAATCGAATAACGGAATAATAAAGGATCTGCGGTAGCGGTTATTATCGGCGTAAGCGTTTGCTTGTCGCTTGTTTGAGCCGAGAAAGCTTTCTGAACCAGCTCCAAGGAGACCGTGTTTACGAAACGAATAATTCCCTTGGCAGTGACCAATTTCGGATCGATGATGTCTAAACCCTCGTCTTGGATGTCGAAGTCTCCCTCTGCCACTTTGAAAGTGAAAGGAAAGGTTTGAAGACGTTTATCCACCGAAATGATGTTTCCTAATTTGAATCCGGCGTTATAAACTTGACCGGTGACCAGCGCTCCCTCATCGGGTGTAAATTCAATCTTGTGCTTGTTGACCCAGAAAGCTTTCCCTTTGATGGAAGGCGAAAAAGTAAACAAATTATCTTTTACTTCCGTGTTAGGCTCAACTTCTTGTTCGCTCACTAATTCGATTTGAATAGTGGATGAAGGATAAATCAGTCCTCCCGTGTAGGCATTGATGTACGGAACGAATTCCGTAACGGAAGGCATTTCGGTTTTGCCGCAGGAAAAAAACAAGCACGACAAAACGCATATTGTAAACAGATATAATTTATTGTTCATTTGATATTATTTGATTTTAATAAAGTATTTAATACAGGAACACGCGTATAGAGATCATTTTGAATCTTTTCCCTTTATACTATCGGGAATACCCGGAATTTTTTTCATGATGTCGGTAACCGGAGCAATAGACGAAACAAGCCCCGTGAGCAAATTAGTCAGCGTCCCGCCTTGGGTGGTATCCATCACGTTGACATTGCCGAGATGAATATGTTCAAAAGCTTTCACTTGTTCGGCGGCGATTTCTTTCCACTGTTCAACCATTTTCCATTGGATAGCCACCTGCGGATTATTTTCGGCAACGCGCACCATTGCTTCAAAACCTTCCGCTTGCGCCATCAACGATGCTTTTTCGGCAGCTGCTTTCGCCAAACCCTGTTGTTCAATGACTTTTGCTTGAGCCAATCCTTCAGCGGAAACTGCTTCGGCTTTTCCCCGACCCTCGGCGGCAATCGCATCGGCGCGGCCTTGCGCTTCGATACGTTGCCGATTGGCATCGGCTTCCGCTTCCTTTTCAATTTTTAACTGATAGGCTTGAGCATCAATCAGCTTTTGCTGTTTAGCGATTTCCGAAGGTACGATTTGCCCGGCTTTCAACGCCGCTTCCGTGCGTTTGGCACGAGCATCTTCCGCCTCTTTACGTGCAAGTTCTTTGTTCCTTTCGATTTCCGCCAATGCCCTTTCTTCCGCCGAATGCGCTAAACTTTGCGATTCGGCTTTAATCACTTCCAACTCTGCATTGGAAACCGTTACTTTCTTAGCCGCTTCAATTTCCCCGATACGTGCTTGAGAATCGAATTGCGCAATATTGATATCTCTGTTTTTCTTGGCTTCCGCAATTTTCGAATCTCTTTCGGATTCAGCCTGCGCTATGGAAACCGACTGATCGCGTTCGGCATTTGCTATGGCAACCATTTCTTCTTTTTTTGTTGCCGCCACAGTGGCATTTTTGATTTTCAACTGTTCGGCAACCTTCGTTTCTCCTTCGCGTTCGGCTGTGGAGATTTCCACGTTGGCTTGGTTGATAGCTTTTGCCTGATCTTTCTTACCCAGCGCCACAATATATCCGGCTTCATCGCGAATATCGGTGATATTAATATTAATCAGATATAATCCGATTTTACGCAGCTCGGTATCAATAAGTCCTTTGGCTTTAGCAAGAAATTCATCGCGGTCGGCATTGAGTTTTTCAATGGTCATATCGGCGATAATTGTACGCATCTGTCCGTAAACGATATCTTTAACCAAATCTTCAATTTCCGTGCGCCCCAATCCCAAAATTCTTTCGGCAGCCGCCTGCATGATATCGGGTTCGGTACTGATACCCACCGTAACTGTTGTAGGAACATCGACTCGGATATTTTGAGAAGACAAAGCCTTTTGCAGGTTACAGTCAAATTGAAGCGGTTTCAACGACATATAGGCATATCCTTGCAAAATGGGAACGACAAACGCCGCTCCTCCTTGAATACATTTTGACGATTTATTCCCGCCCGTTTTACCGTAAATTACCAATATCTCATCCGATTTGCATCTTCTGAAACGGGATAAAATTCCGGCAAAGGATAAAATAATCAGAACAACCAATGTGCCGACAAGTATAACAAGATTCATATTCATTTCCATAATTTATATTCGATTTAAATTAAAAAGCACTATTCAATTCAACTAAACGCGATGCTGCCGGTTGGATGAACGGAGCGTCTTGTACCGGAAACCTTTATCTTCTGACCCTTTTCAAATCGGATATCTCCCGAACATTCCAAGGTAACCGTCACCGGACGGCCCTCGAGGGTAACAAATACTTCTCCGATTTTCAGTTTATCGTCCCAAAAATAAACTAACGCTTCCACGTCGTTGATTTCATCCGTGTATTTCATGTTTTGTTGAAGTTTTTCATAAATCACTTTGTAAAGGTAATATAACACAAATACAAACACCATTCCCGTGATCACTCCGATCGTTGCTGACAAGAGCGTGAATTCGTTCATCAGAGTCAATACCAATGAAAATCCGATGGTAAAGTGCACCAATCCTTTGAATGAAATCACATCGCTTAATAAAAATCCGGAATCCAAATCTAAATCGGTATTCAAATCCAAATCCAGATTTCCGAAAAATAAAGAACTTATCGCAGTTAATAAAAACAAACTCGAAGAAACGATCAGAACTATCACATACCAAGCCATACCGATAATCTTTTTTGCTTGCACAAAGATATAATCTTTTTTTTAGTGAAGAAAATTCTTAAGCGAAAAATAAATAAAAAATTCAAGCGAGTATTTTTCATTAATACGAGGTGTTGTGTTAATGTATAAATAGGGTTTCTCTCTTGTTGAAGAATTAAAAATTTATTAATTTTGCGGAAAATTAACAATCATGAAAAATATGGATTACAAAACTTTTTACAAACAAATGAAAAAATCCGGCAAAAGCCCGAAAGTAACCCCGACGCTCATCAAAATTACAGTATTTTTGTTTATTCTTATTCTGTCGGTACGTCCTGCCCTCTGTCAAAACATTGTACTGAATGTTACCGGCAAAGTGCTTGTAAACGGGCAAGCCGTAAAAAAAGGAGCCAATTTAGGCAATAATGCAACAATTGTCTTCAGCGATTCGAACGCTGAATTGAAAGTACTCGGACAACCGGGAGTTTGCGTAATCAAATATAAAAATTATGAACAAAAGCGCACATCGGAATTGTTGGAACTGATTAAATTCAGTATTCGGAAAAACTCGGTTGCAACACTCGGTACACGAACATGGAAAGTCAATCCCGATAAGGGCGAACAACTGAAGTTGGTAGATTCTCTATGCAGAACATTAAATGTTACGCGGGACAACGTGGAGGAAATATTCAGTCAATACATCACGCGTTATTGTGTATTGGAATTTGAAACTCCTTTCTGGCAAGATATTGCCCGATTTTTGCAAACAAAATACGGATTCAATCCAGCCCCGTGTACAGGCGCCTTGATGACTCCCGACCAATACCAAAGTATTCCTCTTGTTCCCAAGGTACGCTCGATAAAGCCTATTCCCGTGGCTACTTCTTTAAAACAATATTGTCCCATTCCGGGTGATCAGGGTCGATACGGCACCTGTACAGGCTGGGCGAGCGCTTATGGCGCCAGAACCATCAGTTGGGCAGTCAAAAATAATCTTACGGATGTGCAGGATATTACTAATCAGGCATTCTCCCCCTCGTTTGTTTATACACGAATCAAAAACAGCAATGACCCCAATTGTCAGTTGGGGGGACGTATCGATAAAAGCGTGGAAGTACTGAAAGAGGAAGGAGTCGTTTTCCTGACCGATTTGCCTTATCAGTGCGATGCGGATGTATCTCCATTTGTTAAACAAGCAAAAGCATACGCTATCAAAGACTTCCAAAGGCTCACGGACCAAATGGGCCTACCGAGTGAAGGAGATTTGGATAATATCAAAAAGGCTTTGGCAGATAATAAACCGGTAATCGGCTGCATCAAATGTTATCAATCGTTTATGAGTTCAAAGGCTAGAAACTTGTGGAACGGAGTTGCCGACAATGTTTTGGGATATCATGCCGTTTGCTTGACAGGTTATGACGATCATTTTGATAACGGTGATGGAACATTGGGCGCTGTTGAATTGATGAACAGTTGGGGTACGGTCTGGGGAAATGGCGGTTTTATTCACATAAAATACCAAGATTTCCGGAAGATACTGTACAGCGCCGTTTCGTTGTATGATGATGTCCGACCCGTACCTCCGCCTGAACCGCCTAAGCCGCAGCCGCTACCGCCGCACACACCCAAGCCTCTGCCCATACCTTCTCCCAAGCCCCTGCCTGCACCGTCGCCTGTTCAAGATACGAAGAAGCGAATGGAAGGCTCGCTTACTTTCCTTCTCAACGACGGATCTTCCATGAAAGCGCAAGTCGATGAAGCGGTTACTCGTAATTATAATTTGGTAAGTGTCGAAAGAATGACTTATAATATTCAAGATTCATATCCTTCCGGAACAATGTTCCGCATACAGTTTACGAGTTCGCAACCCGCTTATGTTTATGTAATTTCAACCGATTCAAAACGCAGTCCGTTAGCGCAGTTGTTTCCCGATCCCGAGAGAAATATTTCCGCATTGATTGATTTCAAATCCGAAGTATCCGTGTCTATTCCCGATGAAACACAATATATTCAAATGGACGACTCGCCGGGTGAAGATTATTTGTGCGTTATTTATTCGAAAGAGGAAATCAATATCAATGAAATCAAAAATTCAATGCAAAATAATCCTCTTAAAAGCTTTGTGCAAATCGTAAAGGACGCTTTGGCAGGTAAAGTGGTTGATGAAAAGGAAGTGATATTCGAAAAAGACAGAATCGCGTTTGACGCCGCATCGGATAACCATACGGCGATTCCGATATTTATAAAAACGATTCACAAAAGATAAATTCAATGTACCACACGCCTAAAGGCGGTGGATTGAGATAACGGACTGAAAGTCCTTTTGAGGCTAAAGCCTCCTAATAGACTGAGTCCATGAGATGTTTGACGTTTTATGTACTGATGTGA
>Ga0123354_10000924_pt1 | contig 33008 bp, 20 predicted proteins | sample TergutLab28metaG_2_FD_97872 | JGI IMG/M metagenome (GOLD analysis project Ga0123354, IMG submission 97872) | Labiotermes labralis P4 segment gut microbial communities from Petit-Saut dam, French Guiana - Lab288 P4 | ecosystem: Host-associated > Arthropoda: Insects > Digestive system > Gut ... | reverse complement strand
CTGCAGCCCGGACACTACTCCAGCCTAACAGCACCTAACCTCCAACCTACAGCAAACCAAGAACGAAACGACCAATGTGGTAATCAACATTATAGTCGCGAGCTCCTGATGATGGGCGTAGTAGTGCCCGAAACATGTTGAGCCTATAAAAAGTACAATAAAATAATAAGTGACATCAAGTTGGTTTTTACTCTTCAGTTATCACAATGATGCACGGTCCAACAAACATCAAACTTTTTCTCCCTTGCATGGGGCATTCGTTTCTAAGAAACAGGAGGAAGAATTAAGATTAATATACACTCTACAAGTTTAACAAAATTTTACTATTATCGGAAGAAAAATAAATTCATCAGTCAGGAATTTCCAGAAATAATCTATTTTCTCCAAGAAACAGACGAGTGTTTTAAAACTTGCAGGAGGCATGTTACTATGCACTCAAAAAAGTGCTTTTATTTACAAACTCTACCCTGGGAATCGTTAGTTACGCCATTATAAAAATTCACTGCAGCTTCCCAACTAGACCTTCGCTTCATATAAACCTACCTAAAACCCAAGAGCATGCAAGTTTCATTATTTTCACATCAGTCTGGATGAAGTAGATGCGCGCTCTCGCCATGTTGACGACGACTTTCATCTAGTAACGTGCTGCAACTGAGGAAAAGAAGGGAATGAGTGCAAGTGATGGATGTTGAACTGATTAATTTAGATTGTACTGTGTGCGTTACTCTGGTAAACCTCGAAGGGAAGAGCAGATTGGAGTGCGGACGGGAATATTTTTACCCGAAGAAAAGGAAGTATCAGACTGGAGAAAAGTATTTATTGAAAATCGTCGAAACTCTACGTACACCAAATATTATTCGGCTAATTGCACCGACGAATAAGAGTGGGTGTTGGGAAGCGAGCAACGCATAAGCAATGCTAGCCTCAGAGAAACTTCAATTGGAAGACACACATAGATGGAATGGTTATATTGAAATGGATACGTTAATGAAGTAGATTGTGAGGGTTTGAACTGGATTAAAGTGGCTCAGAGTGGGATCCAATAACGGAGTTCTGTGAAAACAGTACTAAGTTTCTGGTCCCAAAACGGCGGGAAAATCTTGACCACATAAGCAGACTCCTGGTCCTAGTAGCGAGCTGACGAATAACCGAACTGAAATGTTAAGTGACACGTGGGCATGTGATACTAAATTGAATTATTCCGTGTTGATACAATTTATGAACTAAAGTAAAGGTGAAGTTGTACCTAATCTTATCTGTGGATGGCAGCATGGAGTGGCACAGGGGAGATGTACAGCTCCATCAGTTACTAACCTCTGCATGAAACGGAGATGAGTGGTCAGATTCACGCCCCGGTTAGTCTACCTGCTGTGAAGTAGCCCCCGGAATCCACTGGATAAGTGGCCGATTGATAACAAGAGGCGATTGGGACTCTTTGGAGAAGACATTCAAGACTTACTGTCTACACAGTCACCCATTTAATGGTCAGACGACTGTTTCATTCGGGTTGTGAAACTGTAGAATATATCATTTTTTCGCGCAACTCTTTGTATACTGGTGGGACAGACAGAGAAGGAAACGCTTCAGAGGAAGGCAGTAATGTTAGTGCAGGCTAATTCTAATGTTCATCGTAAATTGTCTTCCTCCTTTTCCGTCTCTCTCTTCCATTACATTATCATCTCCATCTTACACGCTCGTGCCACATCTTCCTTGTGTTACCGTTTTATACTAGGTTTCTACTAGCGTTCGGTGCTCTTCATCCTAGAACCCCAGAAACGTGGTATGTATGAATGTATGTATGTATGTAAGTACGTATGTATATGGGAGGAGGTTGAAGAAGTGGGGTATACATGTACACAACACACACACACACACACACACACGCGCGCGCGCGCGCGCACACACACACACACACACATACAACAGAAATGATGGTAAGAGGGGATGAGGTTCTAGAGAAGGCTTTCAGCATACGCAAATTAGATTTACCGTACGTACGCAAGCTTAGGAATAATGGGAGAGAGTGAGATGCTAAGGGTGAGACAGAGAAGTTTGAAGAGAAGAGGGTGGTTGGGTTTTTGGTGGGTAGAATGTCTCTGTAGGATATGGAAAAGGCTTTCCCTCTTACCTACCTCTGAGAGTAAAACAGAATACTGTGTGAACATGGTACCCCAAGGCTATTTCATCATAATCATTTCTGTGGTGGATGGGAGAGGAATCTAGCATCCCTCATATCGCAGAATTCTCACAAGATGGTCTCGGTTTTGGCTTTCTTTTCTTATGTGTATCACGTTAAAAATAACAAGAGTCAATCCAATAGGGTGTTACAGATAGAACCTTGATAGCAATGTAAAAGGTTTGATGGACTGTGAGGAAGTAAACGTCTGTAGATATACTAGAGATTAAGTGGTTACCAAAAATGAGCCTGGATAGCTCAGACATTATGCTGACGAACGGCAAGAATGTGCTTATATTTCAATCAAGAGAAGCTACTTAACTCGCCATTGCTTGCAGACAATCTCTGTAGCCGACCAGCGGCCATTGCAATGACTACCAGGGTTAAAGCGGTCGGAGTGTGAGTTTGACCCACCTCTTTCTAGTTCCGAGGTAAATAAAGCGCGAATCTATGCTCTGTCTTCGTGATGAGGTACCTCTGACAACGTGGCCTTTACATTACAAGAAGTCAGACGGAAGCAGCAGTTTAAACCACTTTGTCAACTGCATCGGTTTAGTAGTTTTGAATGAAAAGTCTTAAAAGTGCCATAATTAGCCTAGTTTATAACTTGTTTTAGTGTTCTGAAGGATTAAGACATGTCAGTTTTAATAGCATTCGTACGACGTGTACATGCATACAATGTTACGGTATTCACACAACATATTTTGTTTCGCCATGATTTTGATGTTGAAACCGACTCAATAAATTCCGTATACAGATACTCCTTTAAACATTCGAATGTATAGCGCCTTTTTCAGTTATAGGCCTACTGTCATCGTCTAATAACATGTGCCTCTGAGGATGATATTTTACTTCAAAAATGTTACGGTAACGAGAGATACGAAATTCTTACAGCAGTGCTGATGGAGTGTCCAGCCATCCTGAACGTTACGCCGTGGCGACTAGTAAATAATTCCTGAATTTTCAGAGGGTTATATTGCCTTTATATTCGGGGTGAAGCAGTCTCTCGGACTGATTCACCCCGAATACGGAAGCACTATGATCTAATAGCCCCGAAGACGTGATTGTTTATATTTCGGCACCGCTTAGTATGTATGCATAACTGTTGATTAAAATATCGCTTAGGTTCTGGGAAACCCGAAAGCAGTGAAGTGAAAAATTCCCATCTTATTTAGCAATGCAACTAGGAATGTATGCATTCATGGATAATTATGTACTTAATATCCGTTTTAAGTTTCGACTTTCTCGGCCATTTTTAGGGATTGCCGAGAAGGCCAAAATATGTACGAGACACTAAATAAATTTGTGATCTGTCACTCTCTACCCTGTTGAGTTTATTGTTTGATAAAACTGGTGTAATAGGCCAAAATGTATTGGACAGTTACCGCCTCATGTATATTACGCATCACTTATTGAAAGACTCTTTCAATAATCCAGGTAATACTCTGTTGATTTACAGGGTAATAAGTGAACAATAAATTTTTAAAAAATTTAAGGGAAACAGTCGTTGTCCGATTTAAAGTAATGTCTAGAAATACTGTGCAGAGTGACTGCGCAACTACAACAGTCACAGGCAGCGTAAGCCTTCAGGTCGACGTTTGAACCCAGAACTCTTAAATACGAAGCTGAAGTGCTACACCACGGTACGAAAGATGCTGAGACACACTAACGCAGATTGTTACACTACTTCCGCATTCTTTACCTGAGAAAGGACAGAGGGGGACCGTCTCAAAAACGACGTGGTTTTAGAATGTGTTAAAATAATTGGAGTGCCTTACTAATAAGGTGACAGTAACTCAGTAATTCAAGAAACGTGTAACAATATCTATATATGTAGACGCACATATGGCCTGCATGGTATCTATGTAAATACGAAGGTGGGAAAACAATTTTGTAAAGTGGTCAAATATGAATCAGTCTTTCGGAATCATTCTAGTATAGAATTCCAGGTGTAGCACTTAGGATGTTTCACCAAAATTCAAACCGCTTTTTAAAATTTAAATAATCATACTGACTGAAAAACTGCCGCAGCATTCAACCTTCATAAACTTCGTTGGTTTGCACTGAGAGCGAAGAGAACCCATATTTCAACTTACACGGAAACCGGAAAGGAAGATAAATAATTGTTTTTCACAACTAAATTAAAAAGACTGACATTTTAAAACATTATTTTCCATTAAAAATATATTTTAGAATTGAATATTAGCTGAAATCTCCTGGTTTGACCCAAATTGATCCGAACAATTAACGTCGCGAATGGAAGCAAAAGCAAGTAGCGTGTATTTCGTTGCAAATTTTCTTGAGTCAGATCCAAAATGAAGGTTAAATTGCTCTCGTGCTGTTTTTTTTTTTCGATATCGCATATATTTGCGTGCACGGCCATTGCCTACTGCACATCTGTGTAAGACAACAACAACAAAAAATCGTAGATTTGCGCATTTTACTGTTTGCGTTTTCAGTTGGGACCTGCAAATATAAAAGTCTCTGAAGTAACCTGTGGCGTAGATTTCTCGAAATTAATTTGCCCTTAAGTTTGGGCTAGAGTATCCATCTAAGTTTCGGGTCTTTTATTTTGGTCTTTAATATTCTAGTTTAATAAATATATATATATATATGGGAATGATTAACTCAATGCCAAAATTCGAGCCTTGAGAGCCAATTCATTAGGATTACACACAACAGTCCCTAGCCTGATTAAGAACCGGACACGTCTCAGGAATGTTAGTGCGGCACGAACTGCGTTGGAGGTGTACATGACGTCATGTAGACTGCTACCCGTAGAACAAAGTATCGGTGAAACGTGCAGTTTCCATCTGGTTGTGGAGTTGCTGAAGATGCTCGTCCGAAACGCTTGATACCTATATATCATTCTACATGGCATCGTATCCCAGAAGACTAGAATATTCATCAACGCCGCTCTGAGAACCTCAGATCTCGCCAACTTTATTTTTTAAACACAGCGTTTGTGTTACAGTTCTGCGTATTTAGCTCCGTCCTTCTCTACATAACATCAAGGAATATGTCCACATACGTGTTCATCTTGCCAAGAGGCAGGATACTGTTGGGCGATTACATAGCTTCACAGTTTAAATGATACTAACTTGCTCGTAATGAAGTTTTAGTATTTTTAACAAGCATCTTTCTTTAGAGTATGAATGCACAATGTAATATATTACTAAACTTTGTATGGTACACCCCCTTGGCGAATCAATCACAAAGATCTAAAAAAAATCACAACCAACACACTTTTATGAATATGTTTAAAAATATTTTCGGCTCCCAGCTTGGGCCATCATCAGGACATAATATGGTCTGATAACGGCACAAGCTCGGGGCCGAAACTAGTCGCCGTTTAATAAACACATTCGTAAAAGTGTGCTGGTTGTGAAGAAGAATTATTGTATCTTTTCAATCTCTTACTGCTAAGTAATTAATCGATTAACATTTTTACTCGCTTAATAATTCAAAATTTCAAGCATAAATACTTATAAATAATACAAATAAACTATGATTTTCGTTAAGGTGCTAATTAGCCGACCAAACACAACAAATAGATCTAGTACAATAGCCTTTTAATATAATATAATACAATATAATATAATATAATATAATATAATATAATATAATATATGATAAATGTTAAAGAAATAGATGATAAGTGACTGCACATGATTGTTATGTTGTGATAGCCGTCGTGTTAGCTGTATGGGGGTTTTCTGATACCATAGGCACTATGTTGGAAACACCGTCAATATGGGAAGCTCTGATAGGTGTGTTCCTACGCCATATTTTAGCACAATTTGAATTATGTTTCACGGGTCACACGGATGCTGGGAAATAAATCTGGCTACGTCATTACCACATTTGCTCACTTAGGTCAGGATCTTAAAACACATTTGGAAACACAAACTTAAATTATGCGTACTTTCTGTATTCGGTCCGTTGCTTTTAGTGCTATTATTTTAGTCTTTTTTTTTTCTTTTTAACTTCCTGTACATGCACTCTTCTTTTCAAATTTCATTTCTTTAGTCTCTCCCTGTTGCTACATCTTTTCCATCATCAGTTCTTCCAGCTAACATCATCCTATGCAGCAACAGCCCGCGACAAACCTGGCGTTTTCCTCCCCACAACCCTCTCAACCTCACCATCCCCTACGGCACCGTGAAACATCCCCCTTCCCAAACCCCTCCAGTTGTTCCCGGAGTCTCTGATTGAATTAGTCCCTCATTACAGACGTACCGCCCCTCCTCCGCAACCAACTGTCGTATTCCTAGATGTCACCCAGTCTCCACGTCTTGTCTCAACCCCTACAACAACTACTACTGCTTCGACCCTCATCTCACCCCCAAGCCAAGCCGTAACATAGTCGTGCGAGAGCTGACTCACATATACAACTCACCCTCGGCAGACAACACTGTCGTGCATCGGCTGACGAAAGAAGATACAAAATTCCTCTTCTATTGTAATGATAAGGGCAAGATAAAGGGGCTGACAAAATTAAATGGGGCAGTCTAGTTTATATAGTAAAAAAAATTCAGTGCAATTTCTTCCACAATATTAAATTGCCCATTAATTCGGCTGAACTTTAGAAGAGGTTGCTGTAAGATACTGACGTAGATCTTGAGGTTAAGTTTTCATACGTACGTATACCGCTGTCCGCATGTGACTAGGGCAGAGATCAGATGTCCAAGGAATCGTGACTCGATTCCCGCAGGGATAGGAGATGTTTCTCTTCTCCACTGCGTTCAGACCAGCTATGGAGCCCAACAAGCCCTCCATTCAATGGACGACGGGCGATTTTTCCCGGGGGTAAACGGCAGTGGCGTGTACCTTGCTGCTGAACTCTGTCTACTGTAGAAGTTAAGAATGAGTGACGCTATACCTATATTCTCCTATATGCCTTCGTGACGTGCACATGGAGAATTTTACCTCCCATTTAAGTCTAAGTTTAGCAAGTGGTCTTTTCCTTTCAGGTTTCCCGACCAAATTCTCTACAAACCACTCATGTACGTCTAGTGAAGAGGACAAGCAGTAGCAAATCTAAACTTCCTCCACTACACACCTTCATGGCGTCCATAGGAACAACTTCGCTTTTATTTTATGTCTTACTCTCCAGGTTGCACCGATTTTGTCTTTGAGATCTCCACAGAAATCACACACATCCTGATATGCTACTGCATTAGGGCAACATTAACGGATTATAAGTTAAAAGCAGCCGTGACACAGAATATATAGCGAGGACCAACGTTTTGCCATCGTACCCGTCTTCGGAACCACAGTTCCAATGTCATTATGTTACTGCACTCTTGTTTGAAGCCACTGTCAGAAACTTGTTGCTGTTAACAAAGGCACAACAGTGACACTTAGTGTCAACTCGTGTGTAGGAACAGTACTAGCTAACATTATTTGGCAAAACGGTGCCAAGTAATTCAGAAATCAGGAACTGTATTGAGTAAAATGTCCGATTAATCAAATGCCGGAAAAAATAAAATTATGTTATTTTATGATCTATTTTAATGTGTGAACTTTGGTGACTATAAAAATTACGCATTTGCAAAGTACCCCTCTTCAATGACCGATGGTGTTGGAAATATTCTGAGATTTAAATAAATGTTTAGCCATTTAATGTCTGGCGGTTACTTTGTGTGTCTGCACGTTTAACACTCTAAAGTTGTACACTGTGTTCACAGACTGCACGTTTGTGTTTATTATAGTTGTCAGAGCAAGCTGCCCTTGTTTCCTTATATAGCATTAACTGATTCGTTTTTATAACCCATAAGTTGTGTCACAGATATTAAAAGCAACAAATACTGTTGTAGGGAAAACCCCTTATAGGTCTGTAACTTACATCCTACTTGTATTTCTTGGTTTTAACCTCTATCATACTGGCACACCATAAGTGGTAGGTGATTTAAATCCGTCAATGACGAAGGTACTCAATGGGGTATGATGCGGCCATTTAAATGCGCCGTACACTCGTGTACAGGCATAGAATTATAGCCCCACTCGCTAACTCCACATTACATTATGGTTTGTGGTCAGATTCACGCTCCGGCCACTTTGCCCTATTAAGAACCCATGTACCTCACGAATACGAGCCCTGTTTCTTGTTTTGTTATACAATAGTACGCTTTAATTTCCTTCCTAAGATACGCGTAGCACTGCGACGTAGTTCGCAGTAACGACCGATCAGCATGACTGGGAACGAAGCTTCATTCACTCTGCCAAGCGCTGTAGTCAAAGGAAAGGCTAGTGACGGCATGTTTTGTAGCAGAATTTTCTTGCTGTGTACCCCACTGAAATATAACTACGCAATACCGTCGACTGATATGGGTACTCTGTTTCTTATCCTAGCCAATACAGAGACTCTTTGTGGACGGCCGCAGGATATATTACTACTAAAAGGGACTAAGCACCAACTGTCTCTGTTTAGTAACGTTCCAATGGTACGCAGGTTGTTTTATGCCTGTCTTACATTTCGGTTCAGCTCGTGCAGTGTTACAGACGGAGGGTTTGAAAAAAGACGAATCAGGGACTGCATAACTTTGCCACACAAATAATTATGTGTTAGTAGCAGTTGTGCTGTGATGTCAGGCTTTTCCCAAAACGTAAGCTGAAACTGAGATGCCTCGTTGGCGAACTCCACTTGGGGTTATAATTACAACGGAAGTCTGATTTGTAGAAATAAACAGACTGACCTGTAATTATAGAGCAGAAATATATGGCGTTTCACTACGTCACCACCTGTTTCGTACCTGTAACCCGGACTGAATATTCGTTCCTCAGCAAGCAGTCTGTGTTGAGTGTGCGTATGAGACCCAGGTTCCTGTCCCTAAACCGGTTACCAGAATTGGTTTGGGACAGCCAGAGGTACGAAGCAGGTGCAACAGCAGCTATGAGGACGAAGGTTTCGAGAACGAGCCAGGGGTGTCACATCTGCAACCAGACCGACCGACATCCAGAGGTCACGCATCCAGTTCGTTTTATTCCAATGCCTCTGATGAAGAGGAAATTTTTCAGAGGGGGCCAGGTCAACAAACCAAACACCATCCACTTCGCAGTGGACACAGCCCTCTGGCCCTCAGAGAAGCGTCGTACACTGCTTTAGAGGAGGCCCCAGGGGGCAAAAAGGCAATGAAGCGCCCCACGTATGACGGCTCCAGTCCACTTAGCGTTTTCCTGTTGTATTTTGCGAAATGATGGAGACGAAAAGATACTACCACGGCCACCGTAACAGAATTGACGACGGACCTCCTCCCCTGCCTTACGTGACTAGCTCCGAAATGCTTGTGTTTCTTGCGAAAACAATACAAATAGCACATTACATAGGGACAAACTGACAGACTACTACTGAACGACCAAACAATTCCACACACGTTTCTACAGTACCGCTGTGAAACGGGGCAGATAGTTCACATCCTTCGCTTTCTGCACTTCGCAGACAAGAAGAATGAACCTGACATGACGGACGAAAATTCTGACAGGTTATGGACGGTGCGAAATCTGTTTGAAATTCTAAACGAGGCATTTTCAAAATTTTACAGCCCTTCTGAACATCTGGCCGTAGACGAAGTAATTATTTTGTTCAAAAGAAGGGTAATTTTCCGACATTACATACCCAAGAAACACAAACGTTTTGGTATCAAAATTTACAAATTATGTGACGAGACTAGATACACGTATATGACAGTTTATTCTTTACTTGACCGGGGGAGGGGGGGGGGAGGAAATTTCATACGGAGATTCTCGATTCATCCTTGTAAATGATATACTGGAAACGATGGCGCAAATCGGTACACAGGAAAAACACTCAACAAAGAATGGTCTGTCTCGGACCCTGACGGTGATGCAGCCACGATCTCGCGTGTGACGCTAGAGTGATGGGAATGGATGAGTTTTTAGTGAAGTGTGGCGGAAGTGTCATGCGTGTGTAGTAAGCTGATGTTCCTGACTACCAGGCCAAGGCGCAACTCCACCATTTCTGAAGCTGGGATTTCCTATGCAAACGTGTGGCCTGAAACAGATATGTAAGTAAAATACGAGTATATTGAAAATTATTAATTTTTTTACTTAGCTTCGTGCTTGTGGGCACTAAACATTTTACTGCATTTTTTGATTAGCTGAAATATCTTTGTTTTATTCCCAACACAATGCAGATTATTTCATTATTTCATGATCTTTGGTTCATAAGATATAACCGTCTATTTTTTAACACGTGAAAACGATTGAAAGGGCCGTCGTCGAAAAACTCCGTACCTCGGGCACGAAGACTGAATTAAATGTCCGTACGATAAAAGTTAATTTCTGTGATTTATTAATGAATACACGTTAATATGCAAAGCTACATGGTGGAGTGTAATTACAGCGTTGTGTCACAGACACTGTGACGATAAGAATCTTTGAGGTTACGTTCAACATACGGAATGCATAGACAATGTGTAGACTACTGAAGCCATCAGCAGGCGCACTTTGCAAAAACCAATAGAAGCGAAACTACTAAAACTCTAACAATACTACTATTACTACTAATAATAATGCAATATTTAATAATAATTGTTAATAATATATTATTAAGGTAATATCCTATTATTATTATACGATATGTACGTCTCCTGTCACAGGCATTTCTTCCTGGTACGTCTCTTGAACCAGCGGTGATTATTATCATTAGCCCGCTCAGTGGGAAAATGAAGTTCACTAGTAAAAAAGAAAAGATGAAGTTATTCGAGATCTGCACTATTTTGGTATTTTACGCAGCGTAAAATGATAGTTTCTTACCGACGTGTCGGGACTACCTGTTGGTCCCATCTTCAAGGGTCTTCTTGGACTGCTTGGCCGTTGAAGTTGGGGCACGATAGGTTGTCGCGAAGCGACGATAACAAAATAACATTCTGCGTCGCGTAAAATCCCAAAAGAGCGCAGGTCTCTTTTACACCGCGGTGGTAGCCTGAAATCACGTGAAGTTATTCTTGCGAACGCCATGAAGACATATGGGGAAGTCGAGGTATAGCTTCACTAGATTAAAGTGGCCGGTCATTTTCTCATACCGGTCAATTTAACTGCGTCAGAAAGAATCTTGGGTACCCACTGAATACGAGCTAGGGCGGGTCGAAGGGCCGGTCGGGGGGGTAGTGAAGAGTAAAATACCTTTCTCTATACACGAATCGAAAAACATTTCATCTATCGTCAAGCGCTTAACCTAATTATGCTTAAATTTCTTGGTTAGATTGTGATTGTAATTAATCATTTTTATATTGACATGCCCTTGATTTATTTTTGTTTATGCCAGGTCTCGGTGGTATAAATTATTAGGTTTTATGTGGAGTACAGGTAAGATGTAAGCCACTTTCAGCAGCAGAAGTTCCCTATTTTCATCTTCTTGTTAATATAGCTTACATTTTTAAAGGTGGCACTGCTTCACTAACCTCTTATCATCGTCAATGCTGAATATATCCTCGAAGATTCCGAGCTGTAAAACCGACAGCCCAGCTCATATTCGAAAAGTGTGCCTACAGAATGTATTACTTTCTAAGCGTTAGCACTGTACAAGCTATGCAATGCCAAATCCTTAAGATCTGATGAGTTTACTATAAAATCTGTCTTTACTGAGTGGGGGAAAAAGGCTACATAATTTTAAAGGTGACTATTTGTTTAATGCCTGCCCTTCACCGCGAGAGAGATGATTTAATTTATTTGCATCTTACTCTGCCGTTTATTTTTGTTTCGGAGGCCCCAGTACCATTCAATGTCCGTTCATTTTTTTTAATCGCACCATTCAGGAATGTGAAGCCGGTGTCAATTTGGAAATTAGGATACAGGATGCTTGTAAATAACTGAATTGTCCCTGTGTACGCGACAAAGGTATACTGAGGAGAGGAGGTGCAACACCGCGCCTTTTTAAATTTCCACTAGTTTGGTCTGAGTGGTCAAATTCACGCACAGGCCACTTTACCTTTGCGGAAATATCGGCAGTATCCACTGAATAGCAGGCTCGGTGGGACTTACAGCCAGTCTAGACGCTTTGAAAGAAAAAAGAGTCTCTTACTGCTGTCGAGATTCGAACTTCCTTGGCCGTCGTCCCCATGGCCGAAACTATACCGACTGAGATATTCTACTCCATGCACATAAATGTTAGAAGGAAGGAAATAACACAAGCCGATCTCGGTGGTGGCGCGCTCTAAGGCGTAGTTTTGCGGCTGCTCGCTTCCAGGGATTGCGGATTCGAATTCTGTCAGGGGCATGGATATCATGTCTCTTATGAATGTTGCTTGCGACGATCCGATCCCTTAGCCAGAGGACGCACAACATTAACCCTCTACACCTACAATGATTATTTAGAAGAAGTGAGACTAAAAAAGAAAGAAGGAAGGAAAGAGACACCAAAAAGGTACTCCAACCAGAATCGGAAATGCATGACCCTATTAATTGCGGTCGTGGTAGCTACTCGTACCTGTCTTTATATTCATGGAATTCAAAGTATTATGCCAAAAATGAAGGCCTAACTGAGAATCTTTTAAGGAGTTTCTTGCAAAATTCATACATAGTATTTTCCTATTGCCCAGCGTACCAGCCTTACAAGTCTGTGCTTTTTCTGTTGTTTATTTGTCGACTTTATCGCTACCTATAATATATATCGTCGATGGCAGGTGAACAAATATGAATATGGAGCAGCATTGAAATTACTACTGACAGGGAAAACCCAAAGTAATCGGACAGAAACCTGCCCTAGTGAAGTCTTGTGTTGATAATGTTACATTTAGTTAATGTACTTTCGTAATTCAACAATTACACGGAATTTAGTTAATCAGTGTGCTGAAACACACACAGCTTGGTTATTTCTTATACATACTTTTTTCTTAACTTCTAAAAGAAAACTAACAGTCTCAACAGGCAGCAGGAATTACGATCTTTGCCACAGAGAGAGAGAGAGAGAGAGAGAAGAGAGAATTATAGAATTATATCAGTGAGACGTAACAGCCACTATGTGCCCCCACCCACCATGTATATAAGTTAATCGGGATCAACCAAGCGCTAAATGTGCTTCATTAGTCCTAACCGAATCAAGGGGTGTGCTTGTAGTCTTCTTGCAGGCCGCCAGCCACCCTTGGATACTCAAACCTCGCTTCTTAGCATAATATCGTTACACTACTATCCGACGCAAACACATGCAACTCTCTACAGGTGGATGAACCTCGTAGGGTGCCGATCTGTTTCTCTCAAACCTAACAGTACACCGTGTACGCTCAATGCAATTACGGAAGGTCTACCTAGCAGGATTCTTAACAGAGAGAAGGCATAACATCGTTAATGGTGGCTATGGCAGCACAAGTAATAAACAGGACGTATATATATATATATATATATATACATTCCTTTTGTAAAAGCAGGGCACTTAGGTTTATATACGTATCCCGACTGTTGTTGACACAAAGAATCCTGAAATTAAATACTGAATATAAATATGTTCTCTTAAATTATTCCCTTGTACGCCACCGAAAGAACCAAGTTTGGGAAAGCAATCTGAGGATTGCTGCCACTTACATATTTCATATAATTACATATAAATAGCTAGCTGATTATGGAGTCTCCATGTTGAAATTAAAGTGTTCGAAATTGGTCGTCTCTAGCATTCCTCAAAGATTGGAGTTTATTTGGGTTAAAGAGTGTAGATACATAAAAAAATTACATATAGGCGTACTGGTTATGCATTTTGGGTTACAGAGTGTAATAGCGATAACGACAATAATACGCCCCATGTTCTTCCTCTAACTGCCCTTCTTCGTTCTTACTTTCAGTCAGATGAATGTTTGTTCGTTTCTCAAAAGAGTTAACTTTTGTAAATATTTGCTATCTCCCTTGCATTAAAACACATTTGTTTATTATTGATGTATTTGACGTTTTTTATTCGTTACCTTACAAGAAAGCTGCAACCTAATCTGACAGAAGTGAAGCTTTCGCGGAGAGTAGTCAGCAAAGAAAAATGACGAAGTTATGAGTAGATCTTTGATACGCCGGTAGAAGTGTTTGCAAGAAAGTTGACTATTTTCATTTATAGTCTGCTTTATCTTCCTAAAAAGAATAAAATTCAGGCTTCTATGATCACCATAATCTGTATGTGTACGTGCGTATATTTGAGTATCCACTTTGAATTTTGAATAATTTCGCCAATTGCATGAAACTATGTACGGACCTCGTTTTACTGGGGACACCCGAAAGGCGTAGGTTAGTATGTGCTACAACGTGACGAATGGGGCCATGACACTAACGCAACATACACTGGTGTAGATGGACGGCAATAGAACTTTAAAAAGCACGTAACCTTTTTCTAGGCAATATTTTTGTACAAAGTAAAACAACAAGATAGCAGCTGTCGTATATCTGTTCAGCTTTCTGTTTCGTGGCGATTACTCTTGAAACATGGAGTTACACTTGTGAAACTTAAGAGGGTGATAAATTTTAAGCCTAAACATAGTTACAGATTATGCGTGATAATGCATTATTTATGTATAAGTAGCAAGGACCTCACAAAATTAAAACAAGAAAACAACAATTATAGAAATGAAAAAGGCCTAATTAACTAGAAATCTCTGCAAGAGAAAAGGACGATTTATTAGTTCATTTCTGACAACTCTTTGTAATTCTAACTATAGGAAGTATTAATAGAGGTATTTCTTTACGAATCATGAAATGGAATTCGCCCGAATTTGTTTCTTACGAGATGAGGCAATTAAATTTGGTGTTGTAATTAAAGGTCCACGAAGTCCACCCAAAATCACTCAGAACAAAGCCCTAAGTGAATTGTCACTGCTACGAATTCATCGCCAGGCCAACTTAGGTTTGGGATCGGTGAAAGAGAGAGATCTGACCGGCAAGATTTCTTGGATAAGAAAACTGTATTCTACAGAGTTCAATTCTGTCCGCTTCTAAGATATAGAAGTACAAAAATGAAACGAATAAACGATACAAAATCCAATAAGGAACCGCGGCTCAATAACACTGAAGTGAACGAGATAAAGAAACGCATTAGAGGATGAAATAGCACAAAAAGGAACGACCTTTAAAGAAGGGAAGGGTGGGAGAGAAAGGGAGGAAAGAAGTATACAAGGATTGATTGGTTTAGAGGAACAAGAATAGAGGATGGAGAAATTGTAGGTCTTCTGAGAAAATGAAATTAAGTGGGATAAGGGACAAGGAATTTAGACGGGGAGGAAGAACAGTGATATGCGAAAAAGAAAGGAACGTATTGGGGACGTAATAAGTGTGGGAATTATGCATAAATCCTTACTGGATTTTGTTTAATTTTATCACTAAGATACGTGATTTTCATTTTTTCTGTGTTACAGGGTTATAATTGGGAATGGATTGTAGTTTGGTAAACACACTGAAAGCAAAGTAACTGTCTGAATTGTGATGTGACAAAGCCCTTTTATTATATGCATTTGCTCCTTAAATTAATAATACTTAATCGTCCATGGTTTTTCCCAGAATAATGACGGGCATGTCACATAATATTTATAACTTATCGGTGTAACATATAATAAGTAACTATCCACCTTCATTTTATTCGAAGTATCATCATTGTCATCATTAAAGAAGCTCACTGAAACCAATCAAGTTCTGAGGTATTCAGATTTACATCATCCAAGATTATACCCGTAATATAAGTGAATGTCGTTGCCCTAGGTTATTTTGCGTTAGATTTCCATATCAAAAATTGTTGCGCTTTTCTTAATATCTATATCAGTCATGCATTCTAGCCTGTCTTTATGTACCTGGTTTTATTATCTTAAAAAGGCAACATTTGTCATTATGTAGTATTACTCTTTTTCTAGTTAACACCTCACATGAGTCCAGATTCTTCTGTATCAAAATCTGTTAAATTCATGCTCTAATAACAGTGAGAAACTAGTTTAACAGTCAGTCAATAAATAAACAAATAAATCAGTCAGTCAGTCAATCAATCAATCAATGATGACTTAAAATCAGTCATCGCTTCCATAATCTCTAGGAGAGGCGTAATAGTCTACAATTATACAAATAGATGTCCCTTAACTGTTTAAAGTCTAGTGGTAAGTGCGTGTACCACCTACTGTAAAATTAAGAAACACTGCATTGGTTTTCCATAGTGGCGTGGCTGAGATATCCGTTCTTCTGGGATATGACGCAATTTCACTGGGTGTAATTGTTTCCCCACGTATTGAAACAACACAATGGTCTTGTTTTCGTGGGTCAAACGTCCTAAACATTGGCGTTTTAATGGTCATAGACTGATCTCTGTGAGGTAGAAGCTGAAGTTATATATATATATATATATGTATATATATATATATATATTGTAGTTGAACGTCAGTTCATCATGCGTTAATTATCCACATACTCACAGTTTGACGAAAGTAAATCTCTGTACCCGATACAGTCTTGTCTGAATATACAGAAATTTTATATGCTTTCCAATACAGCTTCTATTTCTTACTTAAGTCTGTGAGATCATCGGACTTCCAATAATATGCAGCAAAAATGCGGAGGAAAAAATAGATGCATATACCACTTCGTCTGGAAAACGTTAAGAAATTCAATCGGTTTAGACAGAAAGAATTGGAGGCATGCGTTCCCAACATCTCTTACTCCTTGATTTTAATATTCTAATAAATCTGAGCATGTTAAGTGCTAAAAGACGCACGTGCATAAAATAATTTGTATTGCGGATATTAGTAACCCTATCTGAATAATGCATACGATTTGACCCAAATACATATGATTTAGTTTCAGTTGTCTCGTGGTGGCAAGTAAAACCAACCAACCAGACAAACATATAATTTTCAAAGAGTAAGGTAACAAAAATTCCGATGTCGAGAAATTTATTGTGTTGTAGATTTATACATGGCATATATGTAGCAGAAGGTACATATCAGACCTCGAAGAGGTCACATTTACGTTTAAGTATTTGTCTTCCTATGGCACTAAGGTTTGTACTCCGGAGTATAAGAAATCTATGTTAAGTGTCTACTCACGAAGTGACAACTTGCTTCACGTCGGCGTCTTCTACAAATCGCTTACCACCCAGGAGTTTCTTGAGAGGTCCAAAGAGATGGAAAATCCTACGACCCATTCTCCCCACAGACTTGTGAATCTAGCACCCTACGGAGTGAATGTGGACAACTCTCAGAATCGTGATACCCCGGCCATTGCTGTCCATCTTTTCGAGCCCCTAAAAATAAGAACACCTGGGTGGCAAGCGATTTGCAAAAGACGCCAATGTGCAACTAGCTGTCATCGCCTGGCTATAAACTCTTTACAGCAGTTTCGTGTACGTTGGGATAATATCCTTGGTACCACGCTGCGACAAATGCTTAAATTCAATAGTGACCAATTGAGGTCTGATGTTCCCCATCTGCCACACTTGTGCCATGTATACGTCGAGGTCAGAATGCAATCAACATCGGAGTGTTTGTTACCTTATCAGCATTTTGAAATTCTCGGTTCATAGACGCACGCAGACACAAGTTATTTGTTAGTATTTACTGCTTCCGTCTGTTAAATGACAAATACCTAAATAAACAGATTCAGTAAATATACGTGTAAATAAAATGAAAATATCAATTCCGGAGTCTGAAAAAAAACAGATAACTTAGGTTTAATAAGAGTAATTTAATACGCACTACAACTTCTATTTTGTGTGTATCCTGGCAGGTAGGCATACGAGCTACATAGAGCAGCGCGGTAATTTACCTACCTGCAGAGGTATTCGAACGAAATCTCCCACTCCGTTCCATGTAAACCGGCCCCACAAGCTTTGTAGTCTGTACTGTGGAAACTGCCCCTAACCACCGCCATACACATTCACTATATGCTGATGAATATGGAAATGGAAGGATGATAGAGAAACTTTATATGCTAAAATTCCATCACTGTACCATGCACTATAGGCTTTTGCTACGAGTGGTTTTTTTTATGTGGCACACAGACCGTTCAATGCCCATATATGGTCAGTCACACAACATCCCCCACATCTCTCCCCGCTAGGCACAGATACCATATATATGTTTATTGCAATGGAAAACGCTTATTCCAATTATTAATTCATATTCATACAGGCCCCCAGTTCGCCCCCTCCCACCATTCTCTCATACCATCACCACACCCAGCGCACAACCCACACGCTATTTCTCTTCTCCGCCAAATAATAATTGACAGGAACGTTTTAAAATGTTCCACTGCTATAATTGACTTTTGTTTTTTGTTTTTTTTTTAAATTTAGGACGTCAGAGAAGGGCATAAGATACTGCAAAATGGGTTCACAACAACAGCATCAGCAGAGCAGCAGCAACAGCAACAACAACAACAACAACAACAATAAACCACCAACACCACCACCACCACCAACAACAACAATAACTGAAAACTGTCCGCCTGTCTTTGTAGGAAGTAACTACAATACATTAATTTTAAATATCCGTGAAGACATTAGAGGAGAATACAGTGAAATACATAATGAGGAGTTCCATAATTTATGCTTCTTTAAGTGGTATTCTATAGTGAAGAAGGATGAGATGGGCGGGCAATGAAGCGCGCATAAGCAGTGAGAAATGCTTGTACAGTTTAACAGAAAAACCTAGGTGTATGTATACCACTGGAGAAAGTTGGTCGTGCACTGCAACTTAATATCAAAATGAGTGTTATGACATTGTGCACTGTATTCTTTCGGCTCAAGATTGGCTGGTACGAAGGAGAAATCTTGAAAAAGACGACAATAAAACTTTGGGTTCAAGAAAAGGCGGAGAGTTAAAGCTGAGTGATTATAAACTTTGCAAGAAAAACTATGCTCTGTGGAATAAGTTAGTGAGCTGATCATATTTGCCGAGTGGTGTACGGTGCGCACGGTCTTGGCCTACCCGATTCCATCCCTGGTCACGATTTTATGTCTGCATTTAGCTGTCCTGCGTTTATTTTATATGTAGGTAGGTACCTCTTTTTCGAGGTCCTCCAACCAACACCCAAAAGATTCGTTCTTTCAACAACTGTCGCAACAGACCAGCGGGCTTAATCCGGGCAGCTGAAGGAGATCATTGTCTGAACCTCTGGAGGAGGAGTTCGCTCTTCATCTTGCAGTAACTAATTTACGAACCTCAACCAACACCGTGGACCGAAGTGCTTATTGAGAATTTAGTAGATCCTCAGCTAACTAAAAAACTGACTACCTGGAGCAGAGTTTTTCTTGAGAGGGTAAAAGGTTCCTAGTCAAGAATTTTCCTGAATTTTATGGAACCCGGAGGTTCATTACCGCATTCACAAGAGCCCGCCAGCTGCCCCTATCCCGAGCCAGATGAATACAGTCCATTCCACTGCCCCAATCCTTGAAGATGCACTTTTAATAATATAATACTCTCAACACTTGGGTCTTCCAAGTGGTTTCCTTTCCCAAGGTCACCCCACCAAAAATCTGTATGCACCTCTCCTCTCCCCGTTACGAGCTCCATGCCGCACCCATCTCATTTTTGTTTTTATCACCCAAATAACTTTTGGTGAGGAGTACAGATCATCACGCTCCTCGTTATGCACTCTTCTACATCTCCCAGTTACCCCCCTCCCCCTGTTAGGTTCAATTATTCTCCTCAGCACTCTATTCTCGAACATCCTCAGCCTAAGTTCCTCCCTCAGTATAAGCGAATGATTTCACATCCCATATAAAACAACAGCCAGAGTGATAGTTCTGTGTATCTTATTCTTTATAAATATATTTGGATAGCAACCTCTACGACAAAATATTCTGCACCGAATGATAGCAAGAATTTCCGGATATCAGTATGCTCTTAATTTCTTCATGAATGACATTTCGATTCGTTATGGGGTTTCCCAAGTATATGAACCGTTCAAAAATTTCAAAGGATTTGTTGTATGTTGTGATTGTGTCCTGCACGCTAATCTGGAGACACGACCATTTACTTAGTTTTCTCAACATTTACTTATGGACCAAACTCCTTACTAGCGACTAATAAAGGTTTTTTTTATAATATAGGTGATTCCACTCACTATATTAACATCATCAGCATAAACCAGAAGCTGATGTGTAGCATTTAATTTCGAGCCCTCCCGTTTTGCCTGACCCTCCTAATGGCATAATCTAAAATAAGTTGAGAAGCAATAGCGATAAAGCATCTCCCTGTTTCATCTATTCTTAATAGGAAACACGTCTGACAAATGTTTGTCTACGCGTAACCCAATGAGAATATTATACAAGACTTCCCTCCTACCTGAATCATAGGCTTTCTTTAAGTATATATATATATATATATGGGGACCGCGGTAGCACAGTGGTTAAGGTGCTGCGCTACAAATCGGAGGGTCGCTGGTTCGATCACAGCTGGTGTCAGTGGACTTTTCATTGACATAAAATCCTTCCGATAGCACTATTGCCCTGGGGTCGACTCAGCCTCTAACAGAAATGAGTACCAGGAGCATTTCCTGGGGGTAAAGGCGGCCGGTGCGTAAGGCTGGCAACCTACCACCGTCTTGTGCCGTTGTCATGTAATCTGATAACCTTAACTTCCTGGAACCCTCTGGGCCACTCCAGGCCTGTAACGGGACTACTTTACCTATATATATATATATATAGCTGATGCACTGCCTCATTTTATTCCCATTTTTTCTCAATATTAAAAGAGTGCAGAATATATTATCAGTTAACCAACAAATGCCCCCGTCCCCCCGTCTCCATTACCATATTTGGAACTCCAGGTTTAATTGCCATGTTCACAAGAACTCGCCGCTTGTCTTCATCCTGCACTAGGTTAATGCAGTCCACATGCTGCCCATTTTGTTTAAGAGTTATTTAAACTTAAAATGATCCACAATTCACCAGGTACTTGGCGTGGCGAATCTACTGACATTAATCTTGGAATGGACCATGTGACTCAAAATTACTCACGTCATGTCGAAAATAAATTAGGAATTATCAGCTGTCTAGGGTACACTGAATATGGGGCTATGTGCTGTATCGAGAGCAGGTTGTGCTATCGACTTCAGGCGACTGTAAAATATTATAAAATATTTTCTATTATTCTTAGGATTATTTTGCTTGTGGACATGGCCCATTGTCGTGCATTCAAAAGGAACACAATGTTTATGAGACTAGATCTATTCGAAACCACTAATTGAGAATATATCTTTCTCCGGACCCAAATCAGCAGGTTCCATTCCACCCTTTCATCTGAAAATGGCAATAAAGCCACTTTCCTAAATATTATTAATCATTTCTGAAAATAAAATGACGGGCAAAGTCGAGAAACGTAGTAATGCTACATCTAATACAGAATCGTCAAAAACCTTCAGAATTAATAATTACTATTACTTTGGATATTAGTGGCAGGGTCAGGAACGAAACTGGAAAACTTTGAACACTAATCGTATATAGTAACTAAATTATATTGGCATGGTGACACGCAGTCATCTGAAGACAAGAGGAAGTACAAATACCAGCACACTGAGTGTGTTACGTGTTCGTGTATAACACAGAGTGAACTTAAGCGTGGCTGTAAAGGACCAACACCATTTTCAAATCTACAGAAAGTGAATAGATATGGTAAGCAAAACTTCGTAACTGCAACCATTCTAATCACTTTGTTTGGTACTGTATTGTACACACTTACCTGAATGCGAGCCTCATTGAGTTTGGTTGTTCTAGCCAACTCTTCTCTGCAGTAGATGTCAGGATAATGCGACTTCGTGAACGCAGCCTCCAGCTCCGCTAGCTGTTCCTATGGCACATCCAATACACATGTTCTGTACTTCTGAATACAATAAACACAGATTATTAAAATGATTAATAAACTGTCTGACACTGGAGACCGAGAATCGCAAATACCAAAGTCTGCCGCTGGGCATGATCCTGAGTCAGTTCCATTTATCTGCAGTCTTCCTCACAACATATTTGCCCACCCATCTTAGTGTTATTTTATCTTCTTTCTTCTCAACTCTATATTTCAACGTTTTAAAAGAGATTATCCCAACAAAATTATGTTATTCTTTCGGATGGCATTGCGTCGCTTAACCTGCGAGATGCGAAGAGCCTACCGCGATCATCCTGCCGGTGGGCGGTGCACCACTCCCTCCTTTAGGGGATAAACGTAGAAGTTAAATGACGGACGTTTATTTCAGGGATCGAATAGCACAAGCCCTATCGGATGTCTGATGTAATTTTACCTGTAAAAGGTAAAGTGAAGCAATCCCTATACAGGCCTGGACAGGCCCTGAGGGTTTCAGAAGGTCGAGGATTTCAGTTTTCAAGACTATGAAGGTGGTAAGATTGTCAATCCTACGCACCGGCCGCCTTTACTTCCCAGTAAATATTTATGGTACTGAATCTGTTAGAGGCTGATTCGACCCAACGGACATGTTGCGGCCGGAATGATTATGGGTAATCGAACCCGCGACTTTCCAGCTTGTAGCACAGAACCTCAACCAAATGCACCAACGCGTGCTCCCACTTTTGCCTGTCCCTGGGGCAAGTGAAATTAAGAGACTAGCGAAGATAAAATTTCGTAAATATTCAGTCAGCGCAAGACAATTTTAGATTAGCTCTATAAAAATAAATAAATGAATAATGAATGTTGTTTACCATAGATTCGTGCAAAAACTCCTTTAATGGGACTTTGAAATGTTTAGTTCGGATGATCTCCATTATCTTTAAGGAAAAGACTATGAGCAACAGTGTAATGGAAGAACTTAGGCCAGCAGAATGTGACTGCCTATTGTATACGCGACTACACTATGTATGGAAATTTCTACTTTTTGGGATGAAGATGTTTGGACGCAAATAATTGTTATTAATTGAATTCTGTACATTTTATTTTATACGTTTTACACATGACTGTCCACTGCATACGGATATATTGCAAATGACCCTGGAATGTACATTTATACTTCTCTCGGACAATGTTATATATTCGTAACTAAACAAGTCCCTTTTATGTGCCCCATGATGATAGCTACGTGTGTCAGCCGAAACATGTTGGATTAACTTTTATTTTTATATATATACATCTGTCCTATAAGTTGAAAAAAATTCTTGGCTGTATATTAGGAAATAACATTTTCTAACTTCCGATATGCACCACGAATACAACAATGAAAAATGGAGTGAGTGAAGTGACAAGAATTTAAAATTTAGAGTAACCAGCGTTCAACGGATATGTAACAGTACTGAGGTACATTTGGGTTCCTTCAATAGGCGTTTTTATTAATCCTTTAATTTGCCACAAAGTTAATTTTCACGCCCATTTATAAGTTTAAAGTAAAACACATATTGATTTACTATCCAAACAAATACAACACTTGAACATTTGAACACTGTACGCTCATTTATTTACTTTTGTACACCATGTCTCAGCCGTTCTATTCGGCCATCATCATGCAGAAGCAAAATATACATAATCGGAAACGTGGCAATATTTCTTTCACTCAGTAACGTCACATTAATCTTCTGCTGCTTACATGTCTTAAAATGTGCTACAAATTGTTCATTCTGTGAATTTATTCTTGTTCTAGACACGGAAGTTTGTTGCGTACCTGAGTGAAAGTTGTCCGATGTCGCCTTCTCGCGGGAGTGGGGCATGACGCTGTTGTGGGTGTGTGACCCGCGTGCTGGGGAGCGCTAGGGGGTGAAGGTCCCCCGCTACCAAGCAGCGACTGTGGTTCTGGTTTCAACTTCTTGAACGCTCCCTCTGCACCTGTTATAGCACACAGAACTATTAGGAGCATTAGGAAGGAACCACACGTGTACATTAGCGAGGGGTTCAAGGGACCAGATCAAAGACTACCTGTAATGAGCAGCAACTTAAACCAGCAGGATGCTTGCCGGGCGGCAAAGATGGCCTGGAAATTGTTTGATTCTGCAACAGATCTTGTCTTAAGACGCGACCTCACAATGTTTCTTAAGGCACTGATTAGCTTAAATAAAATGGCATTAGAACGACAATTTTAAATTTATATCGGTGTAGGATGATAGATCACTGTGTCACATCTTTGAAGACGGCCGTCCGTGTATGTCATACATAACTCCAATTCTTACGTCACAGAGAATACACTCCGTGTCAATGACAAGGATCACCGGTTAATGTTGTACACGAAAATATTTGCTGTTTACTACAAGAATTGTAAGAAACACAAAATGAAGAGTTTCTGAAAGTTATGTTAGCTTGAAACTATAAATGAACTTTAAACAATTACTGGGAACTACTATTAAATTAATTACTATTATTTACAACACCATTATCAGCAGGAGAGCAATGTAAGATTTCACAGGAAAAGTCTCAATTTGAAGTGGCATTATTAAGGTATTTCACTACACACTCCTTTTACTTGGTTATGAATACTTAATGTTTAAAAACTGTCTATACTGCTAGCTGTTAGTGATTATCGGAAGCTTTCACTTTTTGAAGATTCAAATCTTCTTGGTTGACTGGTTCACGGAGTTTTGAAGGAAGATAGTCTTTTAAACATCGTGAACTAGTCACCTAAGAGCCCACTGTCACATCCCAAAAGACCTGAATTCTTTTAGGCACACCGTAGTGAGTAACCGAAATATCGATCGCTGTGATAACATGCTGGTGTTTTTTCCACATGAGTGACGTACAAAAGTATTCAAGTGCGGCTCTCTGTGCCATCACAGGGAAGACTAGCTGCAAAGCTAAGCCTCGAAAACACTTTTGAATACGGTTTTATTTTAGACGTTACTCCCTGTCGAGGTAAAAACAAAATAAAATACAGATGAAAACTAATTTGGATGCAAAAATACAAAGGAAAATATGCGTTATGAATATGACATTACAGTAAATGAGGCAATAGAAGAGACATCGCTACTCTCATCTTCAGGTAGCCGGGTAGTACACTACTAGGACAGGACAGAGAGTACTACGTACAATGAGGATAATGATAGAGGACAGCTGCGGAAGCAATGGCTTGTATTTGAGCATCCACTGAGTAATTAGAGAATCACCTGGAGGGGGGGATTCTAAATTATGCATAGAAGTTGATGGTTGAGGAATTCGTACTTGAATGTAAATGGCGCACTAACTGGAGCTTATTATTTGTGTTTGAAGAGGAAGGCCAGGAGCAGTTTCTCTCCCTGAGCTATTTTACAGCTTTTTACGATAACAGCAGGTTACATCTCCGCGGAAATATTAAAGAATACGGAACTATCACTGTGCCCGTTTTTTATGGTATGAAACTCCGTGTTTCACATTATGTGATGAAAATAACCCGAGCTGTTCAAGAATGGGGTGCTGAGGAAAATGATGGACCTAAGAAGAAGACAGTATCAGGAGGCTGAATAAAATACAGAAAAGAGATGTATGACTGGTATTCCGCAAAATATATTAGTATTACAGGTTTCAAGATACCATGCAACAGGGCAAGTTGCCCTCTTAAAGCAGAAAAAAATGAAAGGTTTTGGTGGAGAAACCTGAGGGAAATGGGACACTAAAGAATCTAGACCTAGAAGGGAGGGTAATGTTATGTCAGGGTCTTGGATAAGGAACATAGGAGGGCTTGGACTTGATTTATCGGCTCAGGATAAGGATAAGGCAGGTTTTTGAGCGCGGTAATAAAAGCTTTGGATTCCGTAGAATGAAGGATTTTCTTAACAAGCTGACAAGCTGTCGGCTCCTTGAAAAGTACTCAACTATATGGAATTAGTTCATTCGTTGGTGTTCTACCAGAGACATGGTGTCGACATATACACCGCTAGAGGCAGGCAACGCCTACTTTATCTTATGTTTCTCAAGACAAATTGAAACGGTTTTTTGTATCACATGCTTGTCTGACTTACGACAGGTCCATAGCCATTTCCAAAGCGAGCTCACCAGACAATGCCTGCTAGAGTTTCTTCTGTCAACTTCCAGTACCTTTTCCTTTCTTTAAGGCCATCTAGAGGAAGGTGTTTAATACGGATTTTCCTTTTATCGGGGAACTGGCCATTCAATTGAAAGGTGTGAAATAACAGCACATAATGTTACACTATATAATATTCATTAGAATAAGTCAGCCACAAAAAAAAATGAGATACGGTTGCCGCCCTGTTACTTGGTATTTGTACAAGGGAATTATGGACTGAGGAGAATGGCAATGGGAATTATGGCCTGAGGAGACTGGCTGCTTCGTCCCTTTCCTTAGACTAATTCAGAAATGTCTTCATTTTTTATTATTTAATTTAACAATACTTTCTCAACTGAACCAATCGAAAGGGGAAATGACGGGAAAGATTAATTTAAAAGAATGTGAAATAAATCAGTCTGTGTCTGTTTTGAGAAACTACCCAAAATTGGCTTGCAGGACCTGAGAAAACCCTGAAAATATTTCACTCAACTAGCGTGCCTTCTGGGGGGCGAAAATCGAAACCGTTAATTTCAGAATTCGAAGCAAAAATTCAAATCGTCCAAAACGGACTTTCCGTCTACTACGTTACACAGTACTGTGTGTATCAGGCAAGCGTAAGCCCCGCAAAATATTCTAGGTATGTGTTATCCAGTTATCGTCGATTTTCCTAACCTCTTCTCATGCGACTTCTGAGCGCGAAGTATAGAATGAAAATAAGGTCGACAAAGGACGAGGCAGACCGAAACCGGACTGTATTTGGTGCTGTCGTCTAAGAACATAAGCCAGAGATGAAGACTCCGGCCAGTGCACAAAAGACGGTGAATACGGACGTAACCGCAGAGCGAACTCCGTATCATCGGAAGAAGATTCTGTTTTCTCACCCAAAACCATCGGGTGTAGGTCTACACACACTTTATTTCGGCTGAATGAACTCGTAGGGTAGGGCTGGCTAGTCTTTTTGAGGGCACGTGCTCAAATTGCCTAAAAACGTCGCGTGCACATGGGAAGTTTGAAGAGCAAAATAAGGTCCTTGAGTCTTCCATGAACTATTGTTTAATTATTTCATTATTATCAATAAATATTATAATTATATAATTAATGCGTAATATAATTATATTTCTAAGAAAGGTCTTCTCGAGAAATGCGACAAGGAAGAAAATGTGGAAGTAACTGGGGCTGCTACTGCTTTCTGTTTGAATATAAAATTGTAAAACCTTTTGTCCATTATCACATATTCTCTCAGTCACCGCCAGGCTGGTGCCCCAACGATAAATATCCAGTCAGCACTTCGCACTGCTCCCGATTTGTGTAAAAATGTTTCACTCGCAGTATTATTTGGTAGCAGCGGTGAATTATTTACAGTCTGTACGTAATCGGATATGTGTACATGTGCACATATTCTTTCCAATATAGAGAAGCGGGTCGGGTAAAATAATAAAAATTACGGACACCATTGAATGCCGCGTGCCAAGAATATCTTTCCGCCTGCCATTGTGACCACGCGCCCCATACGTCCGCCAGCCCTGTCCTAGAACGATGACAGCTGTAACTGGGGAACTGCCAACGGTGTAGAGGTCCCCTCAGGTCTTTTTCAGCTTTCCTAACTTATTCTAGCAGAATATTTGGATAAATATAACCATCCGTCCATTGTTACTCTGCCACTTCGCTGTTAACTTAAGTCTGACAATTTATTTACTTTTAATTACATTTACCAAATATTGACTAGTCCATAATCTACCGAGTGTATTTACAATCTGAATATATGTTCTTTTTTTTTTATAGAAGCCTTTCCGTTGTGTTGTAGTACTAACTAAAATATCGTTCAGTCAAAACACAACAATGCATTTAAAAATGTGAAGTTGCTACATGTTTGGGTTACAAGTAACCATCATCAGGCAGACATTTCAGGTAACCATGTCCATGTACTGAAGTGTCTGCCTGATGATGGTTACTTGTAACTGAAACATATAGCAACTTTACATTATTGAATATATTGTTGTGTTTTGTGTGCACGACATTTTAGTTACGTGTTCTCTTGGTTGTGACGCTGTGTATTATAGTAAATTTACATCATATTACACGGCGTCACATCCCAGAAGATAATCTCTAGAGACACTTCAACTCTTATATGAGAGTTTAGACATTTCGAGCCCCGTGGACTGGTGTTTGTAATCAGAAATTTCCGTTCCGAATTTTATTTCACTACCTGAATATCTCAAATGAGATTGTACAGAAGATATATTTAAGAATACTGCGTTGATGTCATATTGTATAACACTGGTTGTGAAGACAGTATATTGTACAGCACCGATTGTGACAACGATATAGGAAAACACTCTTTGTCATGAAGGCAGGGCCGCTGAGACCGTGTTCGTGCCCCGGTGAAAAAGTTTTTTTGGGCTCCCAGCAAGGGCAGAAGGACCGTTAGTTGCAGAGTGACTTGAGCTTGGTCTGCAATGGTTAATGATTAGTACAATCGAAAAAGAATTATACTACCGAGAAAATAAAAAAGAAAAAAGAAACATGCAACATGGTCGGATCCGGGTTCCCCTTCCGGACCGGAGGGCCCTGGTAATTTGTACCGGCTTTCCCCCCCCCCCCCCGCCCTCGTCGGCGCTGCAAGACGGTCTTGAACGATAGGCTACATGCATACTTACACCGACATGCGTAGTTTCACTTTGACGGATATGGCTACACTTGAATTTGTCACCTCTAAATTTGACATCTGTAACACGAGTGCCTTGCCTTATGTCGCGTTTGTATGTTGCTACACAGACAGATGGATGGCGTATCTGCAATGAACCCGTCAAGTGGCTTTTCCAAAGATGGCCCTCCAACATTGTGCTTAACAGTTTAACGTAATTTTGATTTATACACGAAGTTTGGCTCTTATATTTATTTAATGTTCCTTTTAATTTTTATAAAAGATATTTGATCACGGTCTGACGCGCTTCAAGAAGCGACACTTGAAACCTGCCTCCACTTCACGGAGAGCTGAACCCTTTACTGACACATCTGCTAGTGACAATCACCGGAGAGCTCTCGAACACTTGCTTTAACGATAGAACAGCTGGGCGTTTTCATCTGCAATATTTTGAATCCCGAATGAAACTTAATGCAATAGATAATGAAGATAATATTTCATACTCATTTTTATAGCCTATATTGCCTACAATTTTAATTCTCTTTGCATGAAGAATCTTTTTCATGCTCATAAATAGGATAACTAACAAGCTAATTATCCTAATAACTGTACAGCTAGCAAATGAATTCTCTGCACGTTATGGAACGGGAAGGTTTATTATCATATTCATTCTCACACAAATATATTGCACGATGCACGGTTCTGAAAATGTAACGTTTATTATCATGTTTACAAGCCCTCACTGTTCCCTCTTCTGAGCCCAATGGATCCATTCCCCGCTCTACAATACTCTATTTATAGTGTTTACTTAACGACGCTGTCAGTGTCTAAGATAAACCAAGTGATAAACCGCTGAGTAAGGACCATTGGTGGAATGATACAGACAGAACCAAAGTACTCAGAGAATATTCTGTCCCATTGTGACTTTGTCTACCATAAATACCACATGTCTGCCATGTCTCACCCAAAATTGTCCCGTGCTTCACAATAAAGCGTCAGAGAATTAGCCTCAGCCACCAGCCATGGCGAGATCCTGCTAATGCTATTAATTTCAAATTAGTTTAAATATCAACCTCTCTTATCAATCTATGTTCCAAGAGAAATCTTTCCATCAGATTTGACTACCAGGATTTTCTACACAATTCCTTCATCCCCGTATCTGGACCATCCCATCGTCTTTTTTATAACTGCAATAACGTTCTGTGATGTTTACAATTACGGAACTCCTCATAATGCAGATTCTCCATCCTCTTATTCGTACTTCGGGGCATAAGCTTAGAAATATATCCGTTTCTTTGGTGGAGTCACACAGATGGAAGAACCCATTTGGTAGAACAATGCGCAGAGAGGTGAAGTAGGTCAGTGTACTTCTTGGATTTGTGTGGAGCAAATTGTCTCGTAGCCCTAATGCTAAATTTTCAAACGTACAGCTGTAGTAGAGGCCAGTTGAAATGTGGTGGCACGCGCGCAGAAACCAGATTTCGTTTTTAGGCGAAACGGACGAGTCCATTTAAATCGGCGGGGGCGTCAGTTCAGTCGACTACTGGCAGCCGAGGTGTGCGCATCAGCGGTAATAATGCTTGATACACCATGTTCCGAGGTAGTGTGAAGGGTACTGGCTACCCACTCCATTCGCCAGTTTCCCCTTCACTTCCCTTCCCGTGCGTCACCTTGTGCCATCACATTTCAATTGGAGTCTGCTGCCTGCACACTTAGTTACCCCCACCACACTACCCCTTTCTCTTTGCATTCTGCTGTCGCGCAGAATACAGATCCGAATGTTTCCTTCGGCACTCTCTTCTCACACACTTCAAATTTGAGCTCTTCTGCGTATGAAGCCACGTGTTTAGGTAAAAGTGAAATAAATACATTTTATTATTTAGGGTCTTTGGTAGCATTCGGAAGATAGCGCAGTCTAAATCATTGACCGACTGTTAGCAAGTGTTCTCCGGATGTAATCTGTTCTCATTTTATTAAAAAATTAGTTTTCGATTTATTTTTATAGTCCCGAAATATCTGAATATTCTTAGGGTTTCTAAGTCTTTATTATTTGTGCTTTTAATTGTACCTTTTTCTGCATTCTAACGACGAGACCTTATCACGCAAAGTGGTTCTCCCTTTGGTACTAAACCATTTTTACCAATTTAATTTGGCCACAGAAAACTTACGCACTGGAAATATTTTTCTGGAACCCCGATATAATTCTTGTGTGAAGCTAAAAAAACTGGACCACAAAATAAAGATTAAAAGTAAATGAATACCAAAGAAGGATATGAGATCAAATATCTTAAGGAAAACAGAAAACATTAGAATCTTAAAAGAGCAAGCACTAGATCGCACTCCGTGGAGATGACGCTTGGTACAGGCTATGTACCTTTCGCAAGATAGATCACGCAATGACTGTGGTGAATACACGTGTTATTTAATTGCACAAATTTAGGAACAAGATTTCGAATTCAAGAAACACTGAGCTCGTACTTTATTTTAACACCTCCTGAAGAGTGACGACGGATAGTACATTTGTGCACCGGCTTCAACACTTCTTAAATAACATGGAAATTCAACACATTTAACCATCCTTCCAAAACAAGAAATTATAATGAACACGGACAAAGTCCTACCAGCGCAAACAAGACCAACAATGTGACGTTTCATGGGCTTTACGTTGAATGTTCTTCTACCATACTTCTAACCATATTTGAACATCTTAATTTTTATCATAGCAAATGTGACACAGCAAAATATATTTGTTTGAGTGCAAATTGAGATCCCGGCTATTAATAACTTAGAATACAATTACTTACATTACTTTTATTAATTTTATACCGTTGGCCGGAAGATTACCATATTAGGTATGAATATGTTGCCAGAAAAATTATGTAATTTAAAATAGTTGTGTTTGAATGTAATTAGTTCCTTGAGTGAAGATGATACTTGCAATTTTAAATGCAAGGCTTGGGTTTTCTTTTCTAATTTACAGATTTTTCTTTTTATTGACTTCACGTTAAGAATTCTGAAACTTGGCGCCGCATCAACAAGTAGCCTGTCTGTGTATTTCGCTTCATTGTTGCATAAATCGAAAATTTATTTTCGCATAAATATGTATGGGCTAAGGTTATCAGCTGCAAAGTTAAATCTGAATATTCTTGGCATAAGTCGTTCCACAGTACAGTTAGAAAAATTTTACATATTTGTACCAATCAGCTACCTGAAGTAATACCATGAGATCTAGAGCAGAAAACCGTAGAGATATTTCCTTTGGATTAAATTAATTTTGAATTTCAGACTCAATGTCGATCACATGAAAATTAAAATCTGGGGAAAACTGGAAGAACATTTAATATAAAAATGTATAAAAATATTAATTTGTCAAAAATATAACATTTCATATACGCAAAACATAATATTAGAAAAGGGACACGAAAAAGACTATTCCATGCAAGTTTTAAAGTATACAAAATGTTAAAATGTATCATATCAGAAAATGTGTAAATAAAAGAGAAATAAGAAAATAATTCAATATCCTTTGTATTATTAGTATCTGGCATGAAGGCCATTAGACCAGTTACGGAGACAGCATACGAACATAAGAAGAAATACATCCAATGATAAGCCAAACACTGTAATGAGGAAAAACCATATCACTTAACAGACAGCATGGATTATATTATAATTGTTAAATTAAAAATTAACAATTCATTCACGAAAGTATTGTCAGTTAAATTCAATTCATTTCCAAGTCATGCAGGTTTCGCAGCGCAAGGCCAATTACTGACCTGCAAAAAAGCACATAAATTCACGAACATACGGGTTCAACACAATTACACGACAAACAGACAAAAATAAATATAATAATAATAATAATTAGTTCAATTCTTTATTATTTATGTGCTGGGAAAAACAGTCGTAAGGCAAATTACAGAGACAGCAGAGAAAGGTAAGAAAAACGCGCAGGTAACAAACAACAGAAGGAAGCACATATCAAAAGATAACTAAAACAAATCAGTTTGGTTTACATTTTAAGGTAAGCGGATTAAAGAAAATAACTTGTTTTTTGTATATATTGTCAATGTCGTTCCAATGAACTCATTTTAACAAATACAGCACAATTACACGCCAAGAAACAGAAAAAGGGAGACAAAGTGGGATAAGTGTGTGTGTATAGTGTGTGTGTGTGTGTGTGGGTGGGTGTGTGTGTGTGTATGTGTGTATATGTGGGTGTGTGTGTTAGTGAGTGTGTGTGTGTATGTGTGTGTGTGTGTATGTGTGTGTGTGTATGTGTGTGTGTGTGTGTGGGTGGGTGTGTGTGTGTGTGTG
>Ga0123354_10000923_pt1 | contig 33009 bp, 15 predicted proteins | sample TergutLab28metaG_2_FD_97872 | JGI IMG/M metagenome (GOLD analysis project Ga0123354, IMG submission 97872) | Labiotermes labralis P4 segment gut microbial communities from Petit-Saut dam, French Guiana - Lab288 P4 | ecosystem: Host-associated > Arthropoda: Insects > Digestive system > Gut ... | reverse complement strand
GTGTGTATAAAGGAGCTTTTTTTATTTTTGAGGTGTAACGCAGGGAACTCGAAAGAAGCGGACCTTGGAAATCTGCACACCTTTTGAAAACATTTCGACCAATGTAGAAATGTCAGCATAAAGTGCACACATTGTACAGTAATTATTTGTTCTACTGCATACATATTGACAGATGCGCCCAAAGATTTCTGCTTGTCGTGTTTGGACTGAGAGACTCTCGTCTTAAAGACACGAGCAATACACAGCTGGATTCTACAAAAGACGAAACTAATGTACACATATATTTTCATACGTACATACACAGATATACGTTTCACAAATCCCACATCCTTCAACTGACAGTGGATTATCAACACCTCAACGGATACGCTACTAAAACCAAATTAAAGATTAACAATTTCCTTCCTTTCTATACCAAATTTCACATGCGTAATTTATCGGTTATCATAATATAAAATGTACCTAGTTTATATTTTGGCCTTACCTGAAGGAATATCCTAAAAGGTTTAAGATGTTGTGCTGAAGAAAGATGGAGAAGATCAGTTGGACCGATCGTGTGAAAAATTAAAAGTATTTCATCGTGTCAAGGAGGAAGGAAATATCCTACACAAAAAAAGGAAGGAGGGCTAACTGGATTGGCCACATGCGTGGGAACTGCTTTCTGAAATATATTATTGGCGGGACGGTAGAAGGGAAAGGAGGAAGAGGAAGAAGATATAAGTAGCTACTGGATGAACTTAAGGAAACATGAATGTAAATAGTGGTAAGAAGATAGAGGAATTTGAAAGAAAAACCACTAGATTGCCCTCTCTGGAGAACTCCCTTTGGAAGAGGCCATGGTCTTTTCGTAAGAGAGAATCCGTTATGATGGTGATGATGATGATGGTGGTGGTGGTGGTGGTGGTGGTGGTGGTGGTGGTGATTACTATATGCTTACATACCGTGCTCACACAAACCTCATTAGTCATCACAAATACATTACGATTACAAAAGTCATCCTCATAAGTTACTTATCTCAAAAATATCTATTTGATAACAACACAGTCAGTATTATGCCTAGATTATGGACTGGACTACTGAGTGAAGAGTTTTCGATTCCCGCCTGCAGCAGACATTTTTATCTCCTCCAAAGTGTCTAAACTGGTTCTACAGCTAGTCACTCACTTCCATCTCTTGTCGAGGTTAAGAATGAGTAGAAATAATTTATGTCTCCAAACCCTCTTATGTCTTCATGGAACGGCACTTAACTAAGAAAGGATCAGTTTTACTCTGTGAACATGTGTAATGCAGTTTAAAGAATACCATAATCATGTTCAAATATGGGTACCGGCAAAAAGTACTAAGGCAGACAAATTGTATAATAAATATCATTTGTCATTTATGATGTTCCTGCTACATGTTTTAGTGTTCCACCTCCGACAAAAGTTCGGACATGTCGAGTCCCTACATCAAAACCCAGCTCCAAACGTCTTTCCTCTTTCCTTTTCCGAGGATTCTGCCACTGTTTCGAAACAACAGAGTTTTTGAATGTGAGGATATCAGCCCCACGCCCAGCCTTCAAACTGGAGGGCCAGGATAATTTTTTATATCCGGCACCTCGCTCAAAACCTGTGCAACACCGATGGCCATACCAGCAGCTAGACTGCAAGCGGAATGGCTTTCCAGTTCACCGGTGTATGCAAACTACCTCGTTCTGCTAAATAAACCCTCGTAAAAATGTAAATACCAAAGGGAGAGACTGAATTCATTTTCCTAATAATGTTTGTCGAAAAGTAGGAAATAATAATTTTCCTGATTGCGTAATTTTCTGCTCCTTACTGTCACTTGTCATAATTTAGGTGCCCTTCGTCCTATTCTCAAATATTCTCGGTCTATTTTTAACATGTTATTTATTTTACCGAGTACCTATTCAGTTTACATATGGTTATTTAAACTTAAAAGTCATCAAAGCACACAATATCTGCTCAGCGTGTAAATTACATTCTATTGGCCGTTATTCTATGTTCTCCCTTCCATGTTTTAAATGATACCGTTGCATTAATTTTCTATTCTTTAAACAAAAGAAATATTCTAATTGGCAAATAATTTTATTCAGCCCATAATACTTCGATCCTACTATCACTATCAAGGTCACTTCTTATAGAGTTACATTCGTTATTACCGGTTACATACCTTAATATAACGCAAGGAAGGTAAAGGTAAAGCATAAAGCAATCTCTCTCGAGACCTGAATGGATCCTAACGATTCCAGGTGGTTGAAGCTCCCAGATTTCCAGACAATCGGCACATGGTAAGAAACTTGTAAGCACTAAGCATCGGCTACCCTTACCCCCAGAAAGTATTCCTGGTACTCATTTCCGTTCGTGTCAGTGTCGACCATGAGACCACCGGGAATCGAACCCGCAACCTTCCGGTATGTAGCGCCACAGCGTACCCCACATAATACAACCACAGTCTTTAAATTACAGTTTAATCGTCGTAAGTAACATCAAACCTCAAACAGCGTACTACACTCAGAGCCTTCCATTAATACTTTTCTGTCACGTCACACATTTTTATGCATGGATCTATGCATACGTATTTATAATTATATGAATGTAGCTATTTAAATTCCGCTTGTGATAAGCCAGAACATTCATAAAAAGGAGGCTTTGATGTATACTTATATATATATATATTTAAGTTGAAGTATAATAAAAATTTCCGCACGTCAGACACAACTCTAACGAACGGCATTATACTTTGCTACACGTTTCGATTCCAGAAGAATCATCATCAGGCAATTCGTACACAGTATTTAAACCACATTTGTTCTTGATGTTTCTACTGTACTCTTGAGTCAGGTCTCATTAATTATCTTTTAAATCACTACAGAAGTTCCATTACTCCAATTTTTGTAGTGGTTTCAAAGCTAATTCTTGAGACCTCACTAAGTGTAATGTAAAAACACAAAGAACTTACGTGGTTTAAATATTTTGTGCGAACTGCGTGATGACGATTCCTTTGAAATCGAAACATGTAGAAATATATAATGCCTTTCATTATAAACAGTTGTGTCTGAATAACGTGTTTTATTTTATTTTTGCGCGAACGCAGTAACACAAAGGGACAACTCAAAATAAGTTTGAAGTATACTGCTGCATATTATAAGTCTATGAGTCGTTGAATTGTGTTTTAACGTGCAGTGACTCACATGGCTCCCTTTGGCACAGTCATGTTGAGCCCGTCCAGCACCACTTGGGGCATCTGCTTCGTGCCATAATGCTTGACAGCTCGCCGGACACACACTGCCTGCTGCCGCCGACTAGCCAGAGTCGATTGCTGTGTCTTAAAGTGACTCCGTCTTTCCGACAAATCCAGAGTTTGATCAAATTCAACTTCTATCGGCATGGCTACTGTAATAGAATAAACTGCAAAGTTAGACTTTCAAGCCACTGTCATCCATTACTTACAAGTTTACTCTGCTACTTATTACCTTTATTATTTCTTGATTATTTCTGTCTTGAAATTCTACTAACGCATTTAACGATTAATACAGGTACTTCGTAGGAGACAAAAGTCTCCGGGGCCGTATAACAAGTTTAGGCTTATTTTAGTTACGGTTCTTTACTGTTCCCTTCAAAGCAGTTCCATTTGAAGTTTATATTGTGGGCACAGCGCTTATCCCACTGCTGGAGCCTACCTGGATTTCCCGTTTTGAGATGCTGTCCATTACCGCCTGCGATTCAAATTAAATGTTAGAAATAGCTTCGGATCTTCGTCCCTGTAACTGTATTTTTAGCTTTGATCACAAGAATGATTTAGAAGAAAGTTCCTGTCATTTTTGGCCTCATTCCGCAAGGGTCTTTCCCACAGAACTTCGGTTTTGATCTGGTCATCATTCAGCAAACAAGGCACACATTTTGCAGCACTGCACCTCATGTTTATATCTGGGGTTAAAATGCGCGGATGTATACTGTGTGATGCGAATATAGCCTTATAAATATCGTTAATACAACGCAATCTGTCTGTATGGATTAGTTCACCGCCACACACACGCATATTTCTGCTATTGTTTTACTTCGGAATAACAGCAAACAACACGCTGAAATTCTCTACACCCATAAAAGTTCTATTCTTCCCTTTTATGGTGAAAAAACAACAGCATTTACATGATGTCGAGGACAGGGCGAGGTCATGACGAACAGAGGTGCGCAAATAACAATAGCAACGTAGCTGGTTTTAACTGACGTGCTTTCGAAACGACTAGACTTTCCTTCATGCTGTCCTTGGCCACTCAAGGAGTTCTTTGATTAATGTATGCAGAATGAAGCATAATGGTAAAATGAGGAGGTCGTTCCTTATTTCTGTGTATAGCGACTAACCTACGTGCTGGACGATCCGGTGTTCGAATCCGGCAGGTGCAAGGCATTTTTCTCTTCACCAAACAGTCCATACCGGCTTTGGGACTCACCCAGACCCATATTGCAGTGGTAACCGGCGCTCTTTCCACCATGGTAAAGCAGCCGGGGAATGATGTGCACCTCTCACCTCCTTAGTGTCGAGATTCGAACGAGTGGAGCTACACATCTCCTCCCCCTGTACGCCCTCATGGAGTGGAGAGGGTGAACTTTACCTTTTACGTCTGTTGGCTTTCTGCACGATCAAAAATTATTTGTCGGGTCTAAATTATTGACGTTTCATATGGGGGGCGGGTAGCCTAAAATAATAGTGGGAGGCGCAATTAATTTTGTATCGGTCAAGACACAGGCCTCACTAGATACGAAGACACACTGACTTTCTAAAAAAAGAATCGTCGTACAAAACACTGTTACACGATACTCACATCTCGTCAGGTTCTACAGTTTTCAAATAACCCCCTTTTCAATATGGTAAATAGGTATGAAGTAAAAGGCCAGAATACCTTTTGACACAGTGTTGTAATAATGTTTGCCGTGAGAAGGTTTGCAGTAACAGAAGTGCGACTGTGTATTTTGTGAAGTTGTTTCTCCTTATTATAACTGTAATTAGATAAGTTATATTTCTTATTTAATATAAAGTTGTACTTGTTATCTGATTGGTTATTTAAGGTTTCTTCCTCAAGTTTATGCCTCTTGAATATGTTTTACAATTCGAAAAATATTTTAATTTTTTTAAAAAAACTTAATTTCAATAACAGACGAGCCATTTTTAGACTTCTTGTTTCATCAAAGTCGTTGTGTGTTGGCACATTATATTAGCAAAGAAACCAATGAACACTTTGGTTGTTTGGTGAAGGAATTTAAACACAGAAAAGCTAAACAGTAATATTCGTAATGAATAATACATAATTTCTACCAGTCACTGTATAACAATAAAGCATCTAGAACACAGAAGGGTCATAAAGATCTTCCCAGAGCTTACTTTTCAAGTGATTTACTCGGAATCCCTGCAGTCACTCATTAATGTGCTGAACGGTCAGTGCATGCCAGGGAGAGTAGACGGGTGGATTATAGCGATGTGGTCCATGACTGATGGTTATCATAATCTTGCAATAACTTGTGGTGGGGTGTATGAATGCAGTCGCAATCATACATTAAAATAAAAGTATTAGGCGGTATTAAAACGCACTGTCCCAAGTTCATTCGGACAGGTATTATAAAATTGTTAAAACTTACTCTATTTGGATCTATATTCTCTGTAGTTTAATTGCTCAGTTTAAATAGTCCCAAATCGGTTATTAGTAGCAACTACATATCTGCATTCCGAAGAAACACGCACATTAGGATGGTTCTGAATGACAAATTGGGAAGTACTGTATGTTGTATGAAAAGTTCGTCTTGTGTCTCAGCATTTTCGTAGCTGGATGGGGTTGTGTGGGGGCAGGGATGGCAAGATCTAGTAACAATGAATATTGTTACTAGATCTGAGCTGCGACAGGAAATTGTATCTTCCAAATGCTAGCCGACATCATTCACGTTGCTTTTATACACTGCGAGTATGTTTAACTGAACATGCAGATGTTTCATGTGGTTTAAGAATGTGGAGAAAGAAAGAAATAAGAAATAGTTCAATATTACAGTATGGAAAAAACAAGTGATTACTTGGCAAAACAGTGTGTCAAGGTGTTTTGCTGACCGTGCATCACAGTATAATCTTAGTAACTGACCAACTTAATGCACAAATTCTTGTTTTATAATAAGTTTATTATATTCCTCTACATGTTTCGAGTACTGTTGTGCTCATCGTCAGAAGGTCAAATTGTACTACACAGCACCTGGTATCATCTCACCTGTAGGTGGCCGACCGACGCACCGGACGGCCACTTACAGAGTGTGATGATAAAAGATTCTGTATAATACAATTTTGAACTCCTGACGATGAGCACAACAATACTCGAAACATGCAGAGGAATATAATAAACTTATTATAAAACAAGAATATGTGCATTAAGTTGGTCACTTACTAAGCTTAGTGTGTTAAGGGCTGCGTCCATATACGCGGCGCAATTCTGAAAAAATAATGAAAGAGTACTTAACCGATCTTAATTTTATGCGACCTCTGACACTTTTGCCAGAACTTGGACGCTTGTGGGAACTAAGTTCTAACACAGGCTATCACCATATACGTGGTTAGATTCCGGGTATGGGGCAAGTTATTTGTTTCTTTTCTAAAAGTTCCCGACTGCTAGTGGGGCCCACTCAGCCCGCTACACAATATGTACAGTGTGTGTGTCTTTCCCCAGGAACAAATAGGCAGGAAGAGAAGGTGACCACTCACCTACATCTGAAGCCGAAGTTAAGAATGAGTGGAATTACACTATGAGTCAACAACGTGTCTGAATGGCAGACACAGCGACGAGTTTAGACTTGACTTACGTTTACAACGGAGAAAAGTCTTTTCAACTGTCACCGCAACACCTTCATTACTCTATATGTCGCACAGCTACACAAGCGTGTTTCGTCCGTGCTACTCGGGTCTTTAAAATTTTTCACTTGTCAAAATATAGGAAATAAATGTTTAAATTTCAAGTAAAATATTTTAAAGCTGCGAAGCAATATATGTATAAGAAAATACTGCTTTTTAATAAGGGATAAGATATCATTCTTTTACAGTAAACGGTTTCACACACGTTTTTTCTGCTTGTATGTTTTTTTCGTACAGCACGGTTATTGTTAGGCGCGTCCGCAAAATTGCGAAAAAGCGACTATTAGCCTCGTCATGTCTGTCTGTCCGTCCGTCTGTCCGTATGGAACTACCTGGCTTCCACTGGACAGATTTTAATGAAATTCTATATTTGAGTATTTATCGAAAATCTGTCCTTAAAATTCAATTTTAATTAAAACCGGACAAAAATACGGGTACTTTACACGACAATCAATATACGTTTTTGATCACATCTCGCTCTATTATTCTTAGGATAAAAAGTATTTCAGACATTTCAGAGAAAATCGAAACACAAATTTAAAGTTCAATATTTTTTTTAACGGTGTCGTTTATGAGATAATGTTGAAAAAAATACTGTACACAATAAGCACTAGTTATTGCTGTTCCACTACAGCAATGATTACACGAACGCGTCTCAATGTTACGCTATACGAATATTGTACATCTTTATCATAGGAATCAGTGTTATTTTCTTCTATAAAACCAATTAACATGAGCTGTCGCTGATGAGTGATGTGTAAGCGAGACTTCCTGTCTCTTTTCTTCGTGTTCAGTATAATTTTATTGTGTGCTGCTTAACCTAATTGAGTCGACTGGCCACTTGAAAATATTTGTTCTAATAGATTAGTAATTTTCAAGATATTCTTACCTTTTCGGTGTGCCCGTATAAATATTACAGGATTATATCTCCGGATCTTTCGTCAGTCTGTCTCAATCAAGTTAACTGCTTTGAAGAAAAAGAATATGACGATTTTAATTGGGACGGCAGATGTATTAAGCGTAACCGCAAATTAAGGAAATGATACACAATCAGACAGAAAGGAAAAACATGTGTGAAACAAATTACTATAAAAGGAATCGATGTCTATCGCTCAGTAAAAAAAAATAGTCAGTAGTCTTTGCACATATCACGTAATTGGTATAAACAACCAAAACAATGAACCATGTAAGTTAAAATATACCTATTATTATATATTACACATACTCCATTTTATACACATAGGTATACTGAAGACTAATAGGATTACTGTACCTGATATGATGTTCTGTTTGTTTGTTTATATAACATATTTATGTTTGATAGATGGAACATCTTTTACTTCAAATTTAAACACTGGTTTCCTCCATGCATACAACCTAAAAGTTTCAGGCCTTGCAGAAGGCCGGGTAGCACAGTCGAAACGCGTCGTCTGCAACTGCATGACATACATAGTAATAAATATTGTTTTCTTGTAAATGAGAAGTCTTTGCTCCTTTGTGAACCTAACTGAAATACATCGCAACCGGATTTGTCACTTTAGCATTGACTTCACTTTACTACGCCTTCGCCACTTAAAACAATTACATTTGATCCTGCGGTCCGAATGTCACCTCTTTTCGTAAGATTAAAACGTGCCATCTGAAAATGGAGGCAGCACGGTCTTTTGAAACGTGGGCATAGGTCTACCGGACAATTTAATGTCATCTTCCAAAAAACAGCAATCTTCCATAATATATATGTTTAACTGGGATTTGAGGAAACTTTTTTCCGTTTCAATCAAGCAATTGGTCGATTACCAATTGGTTTCCTTAATCAACCATTAAGCAGCGCAACGGACCCTAGCCTTGAGACTCCGACGTTGCAGTAGCGCAGTCTTGCAAATGGGGAGCAATCCGTGATTCAGAGCAGCCTAACCAGTTCAAAGCCTTCAGGCTGTCTGGACTGGCCTTAGCTAGATTTGACAAGCTCTCCGACCTAAGAGTTCCAATTAATATAGACCTTGTGTACTATGTAACAGAGATCTGCACGGGCTGAAATTTTGCAATTTTACCCTGAACGTCCGAGAAGCAGTCCACCGTACTCCAACGTTTAAGCTTCAGAGAGTTACAGTAAACAACCCGCACTCGACTTACTTTGATTTTGGCCCGCGCGAGTACTATCCATGGTACCATTTTTCTTGAATGTCACTTCTTTAATACATGCCTATCTTCATGCCATACTGCCAAGAACCCTTGAATGATTACCTTACGACGCTGTACGCACATCTGACATTATTCTGGTACAGAGTTATCGGGTTCCGAATTTGCTAGTTGTTATCGTCAGCTTCGTTTCTGGGATGCAGCTGCTTAAAAAAGAACAAGTTGGTGGGATTTGTCTCTGGAGGCCGATAGAACCCAATTTCCCAGGCTGGTGTAGAAAAACACATTCTTGAAGTAAATTCTCAGCCCGTCATATTTACCATACGTCTAAGCAGAACCTTCTTTCAGCGACATTTGAGGAAGAGTGGCGTAAATCCGATAACTATGCAAGAATGTCTCCATATGAAGTATGGAAACTGCGGAAAGGCCAGAAAAATAAGTTCACCATGAACATTGTTTTCTACACATTCAGTGGTAAAAATTATAAAATTATTACGTTATAAACGTAAGAACGGCGTCCTACGTGCTTCTGCGTTAGGTCGGAACTACCCCCAAACTGTATAATTTCTATCCGTTATTTAAAAAACATGGGTCACATGTGATAACTTTTACGCCTCTACTTCCGTAGTTTGTAGTGGGCCGGGATAGCGCAGTCGGTATAGCCACTTGTTACGGGCTGTACGGTCCGGGAATCGAAAGCCCTTGGAGGAGAGATATTCCGCACCTGTTTAGGCCGGCCCTGGCTCCATCCCAGCCTCCCACACAGTGCGTACTGGGTCTCTTTCCTGGATATAAAGCGGCCGGGGCGTGGCATTGACCACCCACATCCATATAAAGCCGAAGTTAAAGAAAGGGTAGATCTTTACCACTAATCCCCCTCCAGGTGTTCATGGCCTGTTCTAGGGTGAACTTTACTCTTACCTTTCGAGGTCTTGGTGGCACACAAAAACAGGCTTGAGAACTAATTTCGGGACCTTGTCTGGGTGCCAAGGCTAGGGTTCTGTCCTTTAACAGGACACAATCCAAGGCTGTTACTGGCATTCTCATTGGACATAATACCCTGAGGAGACATCTTCGCCTAACAGGAATGTCAGACAGTCCACTGTGTAGGAGGTGTGGAGCAGAGGAGGAAACCTTGGCCCGCATCATTATGAATGTGAAGCTTTGGCTTCACACAGACACGTGTATCTGGGCTCCTTCTTCTTGGAGCCAGAGGACATCAAGATTATAAGCCTGGAGGCCATCTGGAACTTTAGCAAAGTAACAGGGCTCCCATAAATTGATATGGGGCACAAAGGGCCCGTCAATTAACGCCTAGGTGACTGTGATGTCTCGAACCCAATCGCAATCAATCAATCAATTACCCTCACCTTTTACTTTCAGTTGTAAACTATTGTGGGAGGTTTAAATTGTGTGTTTAACAACAGTAATCACAAATATAATTTGTAGCTCAGTTATGGCTGCTGCATGCAGAATGGGCCCAAGCTGAACCTAATGTGCGCCTGTAACAAGGTTCGTTGCCTTGACCTTTGTCTGTATATAAAATACAAATGTCCTTGCTCAAATACCCCACACTTATCATCACCATAATTCCGTCAACTTTCGTTCGAAATTACCCCAAACCCACACATGAGGAATAAGGGGAGGTCACGTCTAGATCGATCCGTTACGTTTGAAACAGGTGCTGACTGGTCATTACATACTCATATGCATTCACTTTCTGCAAGTGTCTACATAATTCAGAGATACAAAACACTAAGTACCATAAGATAATAAGTGCAAAGTTCTTAGTAGCAAATAGAACAAAAAAAAGAGGCAAAATTCAACAAACCTTTCCAGTTGCTGCCATTGCTTCACCTCACTACACGTATTTCTATGAATTCGTGCCGTCCGTCACTACAGGCCTCTGATTGCCTTTCCGAGAAAAACAGTAATATTAGTAAATCAAAGAACGGAATTCCCCCGGTTTGCCGTACAGTATAATGTTAGGCAGAAAAAGGCCGCGCGGCTAGACACTATTGCGCCAACAACCCGGCCTACATTAGTTTCTCTGCTTGCACGGGTGACGGCTCACCCTGCCAGGAACATTAAATTCAGCGCAACCGCGAATATAACTTCGCGAAAATGAAGAACCCAAGACAACTGGGACTGACTGGGGCTCTGTCACCGGGGCTAAAGTGGCCGGGGTGGTAGGCTAACTATTCACTCTACCAAGTGCCAAGGTAAAGAATGAGTTGAATTATACCTCCAGTCTCCTATATGTCTTCGAACCGTCTACGATGCTAGGTTTACCTTTATCTTTAATTGCCATTTTTTAAGTCGGCCCGAACCAGCACATTTTGTATGCTACCCGATCGTGGTCCAGCCCGAGAACCGCGCAGACGTGTTACAATAGCACGCGGTAGCTCGCACACGGTAAAAGCGCAAGGCACGCAGCCTCATATTAAACCTGGTTAAGCAATAAGCGACTCATTAATAAACTTACGTCAGATATCACTGTCAGCGGAAATGTCAGCGAAATTGTGGCATTGCACGTAGCAATCGCATTTCTTACCATTCCTTGAGCAATTCGCCTGCCTAAGGCTACAGATATCATATTTGATCAACTACAGGTATGCACTGCGCTGGATCAACCTTGCTCAACTTTGCTACGTCAATAAGTTAACCGCCACGATTACATCCTAAGAATGGATAAATCAATGCCAAGCTTACTCGGTGGTGGGCTGGAACACCCGGGTTCGATTGCCGACAGAAGCCAAGACGTTTCTTTTGCCGTCGCTCCCGGACCAGTCAGGAGGCCCACCTCGCCTTTTGTACAATGAGCAACGTTAAGAGTTGAGCCGCGTATGAAGCAGCTGGAGCGTGAAGCTGATCATCCATCTAGATCTAATGAGCACGTACGAATTTCAGGTCTCACCTTCACTCCCAGCAAGAATCTTCTTTCAGTGGTGCTTAGGTAAGCAAGAAGGCAAATTTCGTTCATCTCTTAAAGCGCAAATAACGACTTGCCTAGAATATCTGGACGTAAGCAACGAGCAGTAATGAAAGGCTTCGCCGAGTTGAATAGTGAGGAAATTTGCACTCGTCATTTAATAAAATTAGGGTGACCAAAATGAGGAAAATTAGGACAGGGCATGCGGCATGCACAGGAAAGATGAAAAATATATAAAATTTTTCAGTCACAAAACCGGAGGAAACAGACCGCTTGGAAAAACAGGATGTAGATGGAAGTACAGCATGAAAATGATCTTAAAGAACTTGTGTGAGTTGTGGTCTGTTGTTTAGAACAGGATCCAGTGTCTGGCGTTGCGGTTTATTTTACAACGCCGTCAGACGGTCAATAATAAGGCTCAATATTACTTATTGTATGGTACTATTATTAATAATGTCCAACATAAAAAGCATCTAATAGTCTGTGGACTATGGAGCAATATTCATCCAGTCCCCGTCTGTCTGCCGAGCAGCAAACATGTCTCCAGCACAACATTTCTATTGAACTGAGAACCTACAGCTCTTCCGAATTTCAGGTCTTCAGTACTTCAGTATTTCCATTGTCCAAATAGTGTAGCGTAACGGATAAATGCTAACACAATGTGACTGATTCTCGCATGTTAGCATATCTGTTAGCGATTGTTAGGGTAACAATCTTGAATAGCCTATGAAATGATGGACCATCCAGCTGCAAAATAAAAACCTTAAAAGTCGTTAGGCTCACTCAGCATTAAGTCTTTCAGGATATTTTATTGTGTGTGTGTATGTGTGTGTGTGTGTGTGTGTGTGTATTGTGATCTACTTCTGTACCATTCTTCGGTACAGCAAAAATTCATTTTCGTTTTAAAAACTGGGCTAAAGCAATGGCCACACAAGCAGCATCATCAGCACCACTCAGTATGTTCTCTCGTCTTGACCCACGAGCGAAACGAATTAATGCACAAAGATGCTCAGTCTCTGTGAAGAAACATATTGCACCGAATTAATTCAGTACAATAATAATACTGATTGTCTAGGGGCTGTTTGAGACTAAGCTTGTATAGAATTTGGGCATCATCATCCCTTTGTGCTACCTAATCATTAACATCGAAGAGTGTTCAGGTGTTGTTTTTGTGGGGATTATATAGTTAATAGGCCTGTAAAGAGTCATGTTGTAGTAGAATTGATGAATGATGAAGTGGAAAGGATCTGAAGTAAAGCAGTGGGAGCGTAATTGAGCTGCTATTAGCTAAGTCAGTTGTTGGAAGGAACGAGAAAAACACGAAAAACTTCAGTCAGGACAGCCGATGAACCGTGTGATTTTAGTCCAAATGCTTTGCAGCTGCAACCAGAAACGCTTGCGAAATCTTGTGAACAAGACAATGCTACTTTGGATGAAAAGAAAGATAAGACATAACTTGACGAAGACAAATGGCGGCTGGATTCTCCAGAAGGTCTTTGTTCTACGTCGTTGTCACTTTTTAACCTTCAACAGATATAGTGTTGGCGTATTTGGACAAACTATTTGCAGTAAAAGAGGAAGAATAACCTCAAAAAATACACAAACAAGGCAGCCTCGGTTTTGCAATTCTGACTTTAATAAAAAAAAAAACTGAAAGTATGGTCACGTTCAGCATAGAACTGGTGCAGAATTACAGCAATCTGCCTTCTATGACGTTTTGTATTCAGATACACATATCTTCTTTGCACACTGACCCTCTACAGGCTCCTAGGTGTTCCAGGCTGCTATGTTGTAGAAGAAATATGAATTGCAGTTATAATTAGCATAGGTCGCCCCAGTGCCATTTCTATGTGTTCGTATTTATATGTTTTAATTTCGCTTTGCATAACGACACCGTTATTAAATCAGACTATACATAGTGTCGAATGGCTGGATGGTAATGGACAGGAAAGCTACTATACTGGTACTTAATGCGAGAACTGACGAAACCTTAAAAAGCGTCAGCCAGGAGCCTAGATTCAAACCGCCTACTCCTTGAACACGAAGTGCAAGGGTTACGCATGTGCCAGTTTATTCTTTAACGGTTACTAGATATCGATATGGGCACTGGTGCCTTTCGCACGTCTCAACTGCGTGTGTACGCCATGTTAATATGACTGGTTGTAGGAAATTCAAATTACAAGTCTGGGCGTAACATATAACACAACTTAAGTTAATACAATCCATTCAGCAGCTGCTGTCAAGCTGTGATCCTCTTGAGGAAGAGACGGCGGACGGAAAGAATAAATTGATGTTATTGACCAAAAACGACGGGTAGAAATTTCCGAACTGCCCACAGTAGAGATCGAGTTAAAACACAATACATTTTTGTGCAGTTAACTACTAACAGACCAAGCAGATGGCTGTTTGTACAAGTCATTAGAACGCTTCATGAATAAAAGAATAAACGAGTGTGTCATCTTATGCTCAAACAACATAAAGAAAGAAAAAAAGTCAGAAGTTCAGACTGGGAAATGGTCTCTTCTGTTATTTTACTGCGCTGTAACACATGCGCAGATACTTAATGTGGCGTCGAGTTACATGACTGTATCGAAATTACGCTTGGTATTAAAGAGGTCTCGGATTCGAATTTCAGGCAAGAGGTCGGATAACACAAATGCGATCTTCCGTATTTTTCCTAATTTCCTAACGAACGCTGAAACTACATTTGAATGAATTACGGCCGCTCTTTTCTATGTTGCTTTAAAGTCATAATGCCCACATAATGGGTGTTTTGTGTTTATTTAGCCCGTGTAATTCAATAAGCTTCAAGAGTTAGTTGTACATTAGTCAAACCCCAAAAATCAATTGACAGTATAATGAACCACGAGTTAGGACGGAAAAGTTCTGAAGCAACAATTCAGAATTTTCAAGGACTAAAGAAATTAATATGTTTTTATCCAATAATTCGAAAACGTGACTTCCTGAAGCATTAAATAGTGCATCGGAGACTAAAAGGACTTGGAGAAGATAAGACACGTGGATTTCTTCCTCCGCCAGGAACCTATCTGTCGATTACACGGCTCTCAGTCTCACTAGCAATAAACAGTAATTATCATTAGTTCTGAGGGTCATCTCTTTATATATTACTACAATTGCATTAGTTACGTAACACATCAGGTTTCATGTCAATTATATTATGCACTGTCATAATAGCATGAAGTTCAAAATGGCATTGATGCAATATTTATGAAATAACTGCTGATGTGTATTTAGAGCCGTTCTTTACAGCATATTTTGAAATAGGTGTGCAGGTTTACATGCATATGAACCTTGACTGAAAAGTGCACACCCACACTCTCCACGATACGAAAAACACCGGAAGCACCTACCCTACATATTTATATCTTTAATGTATGGCATTTCCAGTGACAACCAACCTGTCCTCTAACCTGCACCTTCATCTAGGTACAAACAGCACCCAGAAAACGCAATCCATAAAATATACCATCATCCGTCTTTCTAACCTTGAGCATGGGGAATGTCTTCAAAATTACCTTATAAATTAAACGATAACTTAGAAATATTAGAGAAGAAAGTTTGTTTCTTTTATCAAAGCATAATTACGTATAAGCTTATTCATCGCGGGTAAGCTTTGGCAGTTGTGGAGCACTGATTAGTGTCATGATTGGTTCATATGGAAGAACTCGACAGTGAGTAAGGAGTAGTAACAGAATTTCCTCTCCTTTCTCATAATGTTATTCGCCCCGCCGAATGCACCATCCTTGACTCAATTTGGTGAGGTTACAAATCACACAACTCCTAAAAAGGTAAAAAAGGTAAAGCAATCCCATTACAGGCCTGGATAGGCCCTGAGTGTTCCAGGACGTTGAGGCTCCCAGATTTCAAGAAAGCCGGCACATGAAGTTGGTAAGGTTGTCAGCCCTAGGCACCGTTCGCCTTTATCATCAGGAAATATTCCTGGTACTCATTTCTGTTAGAGACTGAGTCAACCCCAGGGCCATATTGCGGCCGGAAGAATTATGTCAATGGAAAATTCCAATTACACCATCTGGAATAGAATCTGCGACCTTCCGTCTTGTAGCGCAGAGCCTCAATCAACTGCACCGCCGCGTGCTCCATCATGCAACTCTTGTAACACATTTTTGTCTACATTTATGTATCTTCATACCTCTTAGATTCAAATGTATGTAGCATAAAACTTTTCAAATATGTAAACTATTCTCAAGTACTAGTTTTGGTTTCTTTGTGTGAACTGAATTTCTCACGACGGTGAAGATTTAGACTGCGGTGTTGTAGGCTGTTGCTGTGTCTATTGCTGTTGGTGCTTTCTATCTTCTCGCAGAAGCCTACAGCCTGCACCTGCCGATTACGTAAAGCAGTACTATGAAGATGGAGGCAGCAGGTTCTACCGAAACTTTGATGACCACTTCCTAGACAACATGATGTCATAACTCAGAAGACGTGATCGAAGTCTTTGTTCCTTTATTTTGTTTCTATTTCGTACCAGCATAAAACTGCTTACTGGTTGCACAGTTCACTACAAACGTTCTCGAGCAAAAATTTCACATAGACGCATTTGAAACTCATTAAAATATTCTGTGACCAGATAACTTAAAACACATACATTTTTAAGTGCACAAGGGCTTCCGTAAAGAAGACTATTATTAATTTACACTTTCAGCCAAGACACGAGGAAAAGTGGTTACCACAATTTACAGCAGAGGACAAAAAATGACGATGCTCACTGAACGTGTCCAGCAGATCAATTAAGAGAAGCAGAGCTACAAAATCCACACACAAAAGCATGTACGAAGGTAAAGGGTTGCAGTCGTGTAGTACAGATCCTTGCCACCAACTTAAGAATAATAAATGAATTTATTTGAGATAAGAAAAAATTCTTATGACTAGCGAATAGCAAGTTTTTGAAACAGAAATGTACATATTTGTCTTGAAAATGGCGGGTAGCCAACTACGAGTCCCTTGTCCTGTCGAAACCAGGGAGTTTTCTACTCACCAACGATCTCACTAGGTTCTCCCGATACAATTTCAAATACTGCAGCTAAAGACTTCAGCGTTTCTTAAGCGTTCAACGTGGCTTCGAAGGTGCTGGACCGCGACAAGGTGCGAAGTTTTCTCCCGCAGAACTGATGACGTAACAGTTGTTACTTAATCATAAACCTGCTACATTAAACGATAAATTCCGACCTTGCTACACAATCTGCCCGCCCTTCCCCTCGTGCAACTATTACAACTTGCCACTTTTTCACAAGGAAATATTGCATAAACTTGCCTTCTAATCCCAGCCAGGCTTTGCAAATTTTCGCCTTCCGGTCAAACAGAAAGAAGCACTTAAGACTGCTAACTTCTGGGATCTGACGTCATGTAGCCTGGTAGGTGTGTACCTTCTGCCCTGATAATGGAGACAGCAGTCCTTTGAGCTGTCGGTATACACGTACTTTCACCAGACTACACGGCGTCGCGTCCCACATGACAGCAATCTTCTAAAGTCATCAGCATCAGAACCCTTCTCTCACAGCACAAACTCTGGCCACGTTAACCCCTGATCTTTTATAAATTTGTCGTGATTCAAAGTGAAGTAAGCCTGACAAACTCTCGTATACTCCAGCTGTTGAACTGTAAACTGGCTATCGCAACCAAGGCAAGGAAAGATTCATTTACTTCTTTAACGAAGGTATTGGCAGTACAGTGTAGGTCAGTGGATTGTACAGTACAATGACTACAGAATAATGAATTGGACAAACATGTGGAAGGATGCGGCCGTGGCGTAGCTTCGCACACTAGCCGGGAATTTGTTTTAAAGGCTTGGGGATTAAAAACAAAACTACTCCAGATGCAAAGGTGAGACTTGAACCCGTGATTTTCCAAATGCGGAATAAGAGGACCAGACACCCAAACGGCGACATTTTCTCTATAAAGGATTTATTAAATTAAAAGGAAATGGCTGCAGGACCCCTGGAACACCGTTCCAAGATTTTGCTGTAGGAGCCACATACGTTCTTATGTAGGCATATATGTATGCAGGTATGTTTGTACGTAAAGCACATACTCATACCTGACATCTATAGTGGGGCCCATGTCGATTATACAGTATATCCATATGGTTTTTGCATATAATCTTCCATGTTGCGCACAGTGCATGTACTGTTTTGCGTGTTGCGTACATGGCTTATAATCTATATTGCAAGTTACTCTTGTTACCTCGCTAAATAACTCCATGGTGTGGAGCTCTCGAAAATTTCAGCTAATAAAGCAATTATCAAATCGACATGGGACCCGAAGCTCTATTACCCTGTCACAAGATCATACCATCTGCCCCTGTTACCAACCAAGATTTAAAATAAAGCACTATTCTGAAACAGCACTGACGTCAGAGGAATACCGAAGGTGCTGTAGAGGAACCGGCAGGGTTTTCAATCAAAGGAGCGAAACACAATTTAAAATACCAAGCTAAGACTACATAAATCGAACCGCCATTCTGAAGTATTTTCAAAACCTGCTTCCATTTCGGATGACATTTGTAAATGTCTGGCAGCATTGCAGTCTACTTACAGGCGAGATATTTCAAGACAACTTGCTGAATTTGCCTGGAATAACTAACGAAAACCAAGATACACTGTAGCCTATGACATTGCTTACATTCTATTTAGGGTCTTCCCGAATACAATGGCTATAATCTCTCCAACAAATTTACTGTGCATAATGAGATTTACTGCAGTGGACGTACAAAAAAGCTGACGAGCCACAAAAGGAAGAACATGTTTCTTCTCACCGTAGGGCATAATTAATATTTCGTCTTTAGTACCAGTGGATTCTTTTGTTATAACTTTTTATTTCCACCGTAACATACTTTGACTATTCATCACGCGACTCTTCTGTTACATAAGTTACATAACAAATAAATTGCGCGTTCAGTTTTTCCAAATTTCGTTTCGGGCAGTCATGTTAAATTCTCATTGATGTCGACCTTTAATTTACATTTCCTTTCTGCATGGAGTAGTTAATGTTGTACGGTACGTTTTATGGCTTATTTCTTTCTGTAAATATGAAAGCTTTATTTTAAATGGCTGACGTTTGGTCCATTCTTTAATTTTACTCGAAATTTATATCGACAATGATTCTTCTGTTTTCTTTTGTTATGATTCGTCATGTTGGTTTTGTATTAGTATGCAATGGGTGTCGTGTTCACTTACGTAAGTTCCAGCAGAGATTCTCAACTAAATATTTCTTAACACTCATTTAAAAATCAGAAACGTGTCCCAAATCATTGTGGATTAGAACTTCCAAATTCCTATATCTATAATAAATAATACAAAGATAGTTACGAATTAACAATTGAAACAAAGTGAAAATAAAAAGTCACAATACGATATAGGGAACATTACAGAAAGCCTAGGCAGGACTCAGATTGTAGGTCAAAGAAACAGATGGACAAGAAAATTAGGACGACGACGACGATGATAAAGTGGAGGAGAAGGTGGAAGAAACGCAATAAGAAAGAAGTAGTGAGTAGGAACAAGAATAGTACAGAAGTGGATGTAACAATGTTAACACGTGTACAGAGGTTCTGTTATGGGAAACAGAGTCCTGAAAACAAGAATGTCTTTTATTGGAGTAAAGTTGAAAACAGAGTTTGATTTCTCTGATGCACATGCACAGACATTTGTATATACCTTTCCCGAGGATAAAATTAAGCAACTTGCAAAACAATAGTGAACATAGGAATTGTGGGAGGTCGAAGTAAACATAGCTTCACGAAATCTTCCGGAAATCAGCTGCGAATTTAATACATCTGGGGCACTCTTTTGCCCGAGGGACTGCAATTTAAATTCGTTCTGGACTGTCTCGAGCGCATCTTTGTCACACATCAGTCGCATTTGTGACTCACAGTAACACTCTTGATGAAGACAGCGTAATGTGCATGTGTCTGTAGCCCCAGGTGTCCAACTAGTCACGCGCATGCGCCATATTTTCATCTGTGGCCTCTCCGGCTGTACAATATTTTTCCACATTATCTCATAAACGGCACGATTTTTGAAGAAAAAAACGTTATTGAACATCAAATGTGTGTCTTGATTTTCTCTACAACTTTTATCTGATACAACTCTCATTATAAGAACTAAGAGAGATGTTATCACAAATGTATACGGGTCTTCATGCGAAGTACCTGTTATTCCCATCATATTGTAATGAAATTTGACATTTCTCGACAAACTTTCGAAAAATACTCAAATATCAAATTTCACGAAAATCCGTTCATGGGAGCTCAGTTGTTCCATACCGACGAACGAACGGACAAACAGACGGATAGACATGTCGAAACTAATATTCTCTTTTCGCAATTTTGCGATAAGCGCCTGCAAAATTTTATATTATTTGGGTGCTTGTTGTAATTATACTCATCTTAAAAATATCATGAAAGTAAGGCTACACTGCTTGATAAAAAAAATTTGTTATATTATTTCAGTACATTGTTTTAATTAAGGATTTCTCATCACATGTTGTCAACCGTATTTAAAAGAGTCTTCTGCCAACCGAAGAAAATGCATTATGCGCATTCACAAGTTAGGAGCCATAGACCAAAAAGTTGTATACCTGCCGGTCGTGGAAGAAAACGAATAAGCCCTTGGACCAAAAAGTTATATACCTGCTGGTTGTGGACGAAAAGGGATAAGCCTGTGGTCCAAAAAGAATATTATACCTGCTGGTCGTGGACGAAAACGGATAAGCCCATACGTATGTACATGGAAGCCACATTACGCGTGTGATGCATGCCTAACTACAAACCGAGCTCATATCGATATAACATAATCTGGAAGCTTAGTCGGTAAAGAATCTAGGCTATGACATGACAGGCCGGATAATTAAGATTCGATTTCCAGCTGACAGAAGAAATTTTTACCATCTCTAAAGCGTCAAGACTGGCTCTGAAGTCCATCCAGCCTGCTACTCATTGGGGGGCATGGGCTGCTTCCCCCGGGGTAAAGCGGCCAGGGCATAACACTGATTTCCATCTAGTGATGGTGTTACGAATGTGTGGACCTATACCACTATTCCACCACACGCCTCCATGACGTGCAATACAAACGATGCAAAAAAATATTTTCTTTTTAAAGTGCAAAGTGTCAAAAAGATTTGCAAACTTACGTTGTACAGTACAACATGGTCTGGAGACTGGGGTAAAGAATCTTCTACTGCCTTTCACTTACAAACACTATTTCAATGTTCTACAGAAAAAGGAGCAGTTAAAAATGCTTTGTGCTTAATTAGGCCTAAGCACCGAAACATAAAAACACAGGGGGAATCGGAGATACAGCTCCACACATTCTTTTCCTTGTCACATGGTCACGTTTTGTGGTAAGCTTGGCAGCCCGGCCGCTTCACCCCCGTGGAAAAAGTTACCGTACCCAGCAAGATAAGTGAGTCCCAAAGACGGTCTGGGCGTTTTGGAGACGGGAAAAATCTCTCGTACCTGCCCAGAATCAAAGCCCGATCCCTCGGTCTTCAAGCCCGTAATCTTGGTCAACATACAATCTGAGGTACCACTGCTCTAATAACGGTAGGATTATGGGAATTTCCTTTGCAGTCCGTAATAGATCAATATGACGCAACCTGATTTATTCTTACAGACCTTTTCAAAACAAACAGATTACTCATTCCCTTATTTGCAGAAATGAACTTCTAGAACACTAAATTATAAAGCACATAAATGTGTTTCACATTCGTACCAACCAAATGGTAACGGATGTCCCTGTCTAATGCCTGGAAGCGTGGGTCAAGGGCTAGTATTCGAATTCTATTCTTCGGTCCGAAGAAAAACTGTGTTAAAGTAGGCCACTGTCACTTTCTTCGACACCGTTTCCCAGCACAGTTAGTCATGCTACGCGCTGATATTGTACAGTTTATGAAACTGGGATAAATTTTACGTAATTATGTAATAAAGTGATAACACTGACTTTCATGTGGGCGTCCTACGTCCCTCCAGGAAAATTGTGGGACGGCACCGTAAGAGGGGTCAGGAAAGTTTCCTTCCAAATTATTTGCTATGCATCATTCACCATTCGTCTTACCATCGACAACACAACTGCAATAAACAAACCACAAAACACACATGAGAAAAGTAATGCCCTAATAAACATTTTCTTCTCATGAGAGATTTGATGTTCTAGTGTCTGTGAGTACTGACATTATGACCTTTCAGTCTGTGACGCCGTGTAACGTAGCTTAAAGATCCCACAGTTTCAGATGAATCTGTCTTCTAAATTACACACCGTCTTATACCATTAAGCCGCAGTCTTCATCTCTTTTCTAACTACTGTTTGAGACTGTGGTTGTCTGCATCCGTCAGCAACATGGCGAAAAACGGCTTAATTACGCGCTGTTCCAAGAGAGCAAGACAACTAAATACCATCCTCGATTACAAAAAACATGACAAGTTGTCGTATCACAAAACATTTAGCGGAAGGCGATCTGTGCAAATTCCTCTGACAGAAAAAAAATCTTTCCAAGTATGAAGAATACATGTAATGAGAGATAACTCGAGAGACCGCATGCTGTGCAAAGGGGTTGGATTCCCAACAGCAGAAGGAATTTTGTCAAGTCGGTATGAAGTACAGACCCATTCTGAGACAAAACCAGCATACTGTCCAACGGTTACTGGGGACTCCCCGCGAAAAAAGTGGCCGGATCGTGAAGCCAACCACTCATCTGCGTCAGTGATGATGTCAAGAATTAGTGGAAATTAATATCCACCCATCGTAGGAGCGGTCGAGTGGTTGGCTCTTTGGCTTCGACTGAAAGGATCCGGTTTCACATCTGTCTGATCGGATATTCTGACAGAGATTTTTCGTCGTCTTTCTTATTTCACAAGATAAATACTAGCTTAGTGTCCCAAATTAAATCACAAGAGCTTCTTTCCATATACTTTCTAAATCACCAACCAATGGTCATCCTACTAGCGAACTACATATTGGTATTAACGGCTAAAAAGTCTTTAAATACATCGCAAATAAATAAATAAATACAGGCCATTAAAATATACCTAATTGAGAAATGAAACTTTTGTTCACGTTTTTGACTTAGTGGTAATTTAAGGAAATTAAACGAAAAATAATTTTGAATTTTACGCTGTAATTAAACTGCCCATATGTGTGTACCTACAAAAAAATAAAATTGAGGCCAACGAGGTATGAGGTCAAACAGCAAAGGGCACATTTGTAAAATACACATAATAGAAAGAAGATTACAGCTAGTAATCATTCTGCTAGAGGTCCACATGCTTCACACGTATAAGGAAACTGTCGTTGTCTCAACACAAGCTGTATCGAATACTGAGACGATTAACCAATAATCAACTTAGAAGTACCCTATAGTTAAATCAGCGGATAAGGCGTCTTAAATCAAGAATTAAATACTGTCAGTTCTACCGATATCGATGTGACGCACAGTTCCTTGTTAAGCAGTAATGGTAAGTAAAATTACAATACCTAAATACTTACCAAAAATGTATGAACAACAGCAAGCCTCTGACACGTACCCTTATTATTGCTTGATATTTCGAAAGTCTAAAATCTTCCACAAACCCCAAAATCTTGAGCAAACATTCAGGTAATTGCTCTGCAATAACGTCTTTAGTCCCGCCTCAATTTGTTATTTCATTCTAATCAAAACGCACGTATCCACACATAAAAATATAAGACACTAAATTAAACAAGAACGTAATAAAACATCAGCAGCTCTGCTCTGTACTAGCGTGTCGCCTTCTGAAGGACTTGGAGCAGACTGTCAGGCATAAGAAGTATCCTGCGATGTGTATAAAGGTGAAAAAACTTGCACCAGCGACGTAACGCGCAAACCTGATTGCGTCATTGTTCATTCGTCTACTTCTTAATGTTTCTTTTCTATCTTTGACAAAAAAGAGTGCTAAATTGCTGTATTTACTGCGCGACCATTTTATTGAAGTCATAGAAGATTACACAGACACACACACACAAAAAACACCTGGCAGTCCACACAGTAAAACTGTCACGACCCCTCAGACGTTCGGCCATCTTACATAATACTCTAAAAAGAAAGACATAAACAGAATTTTACCATGAAACTAATTATTTTTCAGTACTCGACATTTACTCCGAAGTGGCGGGTTAAGGAGTTAAGCCATTAGCCCTATACTGCATGACATAAAGAATTACACGCGACTGCATTGAACTGTCAACCTTAAAAGTTATTACCAAGTAATTCTTCATTAGTGTTTCTAAATATTCTACAAAGTCTCCTTCGGAAATCCATAACAAATCCCCTCTTTGAAGTATATTCTGAATGCCTGTAAATTACATCAGCCTTTATTTATATTCAGCCTGTTTTGGGGCTTTGTCACTGTGTAGCTGTGGGCTATGCTGCGAAGCTGACTTTGACCCTGAAGAAGTTGCTTCTTAGCATCGGCAACATAGCTCATTTGTACTCTGTGATAAGGTCCAAAAACTTGTTCAAGAATTCAATCACCGTGAAAACCGAAATAAAATTAGCCTTCATTGGTAGCATGCAAATCCTTGCAGACTGCGGTTATCAGGAAAGTAAAGCTGCGTAGATTGGTAAATGGAAACAAACGTTAAGAAGAAGCTTAGGTCTAATTCCCTTATTTTCACTGATGAAGTGACTTCTTTCCTGCAGAAACAGTCTACCAGACTACACGATGTCTTATCCTAGAAAACTCTAATTTTTATCCCAACTTGAGTCCCTGAGATGCCAAATCCTTGCATAACTGTGTATTCGTATTTATTGCACAATAGTTTCTATGACTTTGAGATTGAATATACTAACACTAAAACGTCCAATGGTGTATTAAAATAAGGGCATTAGTAAAAATAACAGAATTGGCGTAATTTAATATTTGGTGAAAATGGGGAAACTCCATGCTACAGAAAATTTCTTGGAAAGCTGATAACTGCTCACATAGTCAAGGATCTCAATTTCTTCCATCTGTATGAAATTTGAAGCTTCATTATCTTTCAACAAAACCCCATCCATTACAGTGCATCCTAAAATGCTCGAATAAACTCCAAATACACCGCAATTATCTAACACCAACTGCTGTAATCGCTCCGTCATTCGTTATCGGCCTATGGCGGAAGAAAGAAATGCATAGAACAGAGTAGTTTAAAAACTGAATAGAAAGAAATCACTTGCGAGCCCTAAGGTTATATGGTAAGATAGACATTAAAGAATTTATTGAGAACTAGACGGTCTAATTACAGGTATCTGCGAAAAATACGATGAAACTTTACGTTTCATAGAACCATTAACCTCTCAATAAGTAAAACACCACGAAGTTAATCATAGATTTTTACTGAAGTTAGCAGATTCCGTGGAGTGAAGATGTTACTACAGCACTTCTCAATCTTCTCAGGTTCGCGAATTAATCGAAAGGCAGGACGCTGTGTGCGACTCGACGATTTTTGCTTTAACCATCATTCCACCTAAGAATTCAGTAGAAACTATATCATATTTTATTATGAATCCGGTAAAATGGACGGCTGTATACAAGGAGAGGAATTGAAACCCGTGACAACTTATCATCCACGTTTCCTGCTCACATAATGGACATAATATACAGTCATTCCCAGAAGTTATGTCCTAGTTGGTTCCGAGACCCGGACCTTCGTCGAGAAGATGTAAGTGGAAAGGGATCTTCCAAATAATGCTACATAAAACGACGGTTGCGAGATGTTTTCAGAAAACCGATTCTGACCAAGTCAAAATATAACCATAATTACGAAAAATTTGTAAAAATTACGAAATAACAAACAAATGACAATTTACGAAGGAAGCACTTGCTCTTTAAATGTAGGCAGTTTCTCTGGATCGTCATCTCCAGTTTCCTTTACTACAGGTGGCGAGGCAAGTGTCCCTGAATAGACTCGAAGAAATAAAATACAGAGAGAAGTTGGTGAGATACGTGTAATTAGCTTTTCTTCTCCTTCAGAACTGTCTCACAGCAAGCAAAATTAATGTAAAGTTCAACCTAGTACAGGCCACGAAGCTCCACAGAGAGAGTAGAGTCGCTAGATGAGGCTGCGCAGTTAACGTTGCGCCGCGGCCTTTTACCTCCGAGAAATGTAAGCAGTGCCCATCGTACTGGTAGCAGGGTCGGCCTCAGGACCGGTCTGGACAGGTGCAGAAAAAATCTCCCGCACCAACATTCGATGCTCGGACAGCGCAGCCCGTAGCGAATCGCTATACCGACTAAGTTATCCCGGCCCCGTCATAGCGAGCAAGCATCCTCATAAATCCTTGTGTAGTTGTTTCTGCTCACTGATCGTTTGAATCGTGTCCTCAAACACCTACACTCAAGCTTCATTGGGTCCATGCTCTTGAGTCAGATTCAAAGTCGTCATGGTCCTCTCCTTAGGCTCAGTTTCTGGTTCCTCAGCTTCCTCACGGTCTCTCGAGCATTGTAGGTACGAATTTGTAAGCTGGGTTGTATGTATTGGGTCAGGGAGCAAACGAATTTAAGTGTGGAACAACGGAAGTCGAGCCGACGTAAGTCGGCGAATAAATATATGTTACCGCATATCATAGCAGGTGTTGGAAATGGCATTGTTCAACTCTAAGATATGTTGGTATTGTTTAACCATGTAAAGAGGAAGCTTTATTTAAAGACCCAGTCCGTATCGCACAGCAAACACTTTTCATCTCAGTTATAAACACCAGTCAGTTTATGGTGTAAGTTGCACAAGGTGCTGTTTGTTCTTAAATACTTACAAAACACATAAATACAGTGTGGGCATCACGTAGTCAGTAGGCTTTAAAAGGTTAACTTTCTTGCCTGGAAACTGTCGACACTGCTCGGCAAGTTTAATGGCAGCTCGCGACTAGCACACCGCCAGTCCTAGTGTCACGCGTACAGTGTATTACACCTTATTATTTGAACATTCCACTTCTATTTGCTGTGTGTAACAGATGTGTGAAGCACAGCGTAACGTTAAGTGCTTTTGTTCGTGAGTATGCAGTACTGTTTAATACTGAGGATTTTTATTGTGGGAACCTGTATGAGGAAGGAATGTTGTGGGAATTGTCGTAGGAAATTTAGAATACTGTTTCCTTGTGTTCAGTTACTTCGAAATCAACAAAGTCTGATTTGAAGGAGGTTCTTAAATATAACAACTTGTCGTAAGACAGAAAAAAATGATTATTTGTTTATTATATATAGATAGTTTTATAGTACATCGGAAATGTAAGGACATGACGCTTGCTTTGGGTCTGGGTTCTGTGTAAGCGATTGCGAGAAATATGTAAAATTCGGAAAACTCTAGCCTCTAACTTTATTTTATAGCAATTATAAAAAGGCTATTATTATTCAATTTCGTGCCACCTCGGTGCAGCCGATGGAACACCGATGTTCCGCAGCAGCACAGTGTGGGAACCGTTGGTTTACAAAGTTGTTCACAGAACAAGTACCATCTAATTAGAACGCAATGCTCTAAGAATTACAGGAAGGCAAAGAAGGGGGAAAGCCGAACACTTATGCTAGGATGGGCCCATAGGATGAAGTATGGAAACCGCAAAAAAGGAAAAAAAATTAATTTATCGCAATAATACATTTCTACACGGCACAGTCGTAAAAATTATAAAATTAAGTTACAAGCTTAAAAGCGGCGCCTCAAAATATTTCCGGCACTTGATCGGAATCACCCCAAAATAAGCAACTTCGAACAACTAGTATTATTAATGCTGATGGGCGTTTAGGATTTTTTTCAGTATAAAATAGCAGAGAAACTACTACTATTACTTCTTCTTCTTCTTCTTCTTCTTCTTCTTCTTCTTCTTCTTCTTCTTCTTCTTCGATGGCACAACGGTCCAATGCGTACCGTCGACTCTTTAATGGATTTCACTTCCCGGTCAGTTCTGTTTTTTCATCTCTCTGCAGTTTGTAAGTTTGCATCTATTAATATCCGTTTGCACGCAGATCCACAAACTGTTTTTGGTCTCCTCTTGGTCGACTTCAATGGAGATTATAATTAAAAACTTGACTTACTTTTTCTTTGCTACATGCGCTGCAATTCCTAACAGTTAGCTCTTTTTTTACAATGACAGGCTGTCGCCCTCTTGCCCATCCCCCAACCTCAGGCCACTCAACCGTATTTGTAACGTCCGGGGCAGGCTGACCCAGCTACACCCCGAGGCACCCTACACACATTTTGGTCGCCTCTGGCGACCTGCATGAGCTGCACTAGGATTATTCTTTCCGCGGTCACAGCATGGGGAATAGCAGAGAAACAGGTGCATGGAAAAGCAAATTTAATTCCTTTTTATACGTAAAAAAGACCAACAAGATGCACATTTATCTCATTAATTTATTCCAATTAAATTATCTACATCGTGTTAGCGGCTAGAAACCTCACAGTTGCATGAGAAATACTGCATGCTTAATATAGAGAAATAGCCTGAATTTGTTAGTTCGAAACATGTACAGGATAATTTAATTGAGATAAATGAATGAGATAAAGGTGCATCTTGTTAGTCTTTTTCGCGTATGTGTATCACGATGCATGGTTCAGAGAATGTAAAGTTTAATTCCTTTTTCATTATCGGAACTTACTAATACCTCTAAGCCAGACATTTCATACGAATAGAACAAAACACTCAACCCAATTTATTTTTCAGTAATTGATATCAACTGCCTTCAGGAGATCCTAGGTGCAGCACACAAAATGAGGTGTTATGACAATATTGTGCTGTGTAGACAGTCTGCATATTTCATTTCAGGAACTATTCAAGGGCTTTTCCACAAAGTCGGTACTCCTATTTTTGGAGTTGACATTAAATCATACGGGGCGAATTTAATTCGATTAGTACGAAATGCTTCGAAATATAACAGTTTCATTAGAACTTTTTTTTTAAAAAACATCTTGCCTTTAAGGCCAATTAATGATTTCAAACAGCAAATATTGCGGGTCGTCAAGACATACTCCATCGACAATGCGGTCTTTCCACTCATGTTACTTAAAACTGCTACGCTGTTAAGACAAGTTCTTGTCTTATGTAATATTGATATGGGACATATAATTTTAAAAAAAATGATCAAGTTTATTTTCTTTGGCGTCATAGTTCGGGAATTTTTTTCCGGCGAAAGTGTAAATGTTTAAACTATCGTCCATAGACACTGAGACATACAAAACATTAACCCACAGATCAGTATACCTCTTCGGCCTAAAGACCATGATAACTCTCTTTGAGGGCCACTATTCTTTCTTCCAGAACAGTCCACCATCCCTCGTATAGCCAAGTACAGTACCATAGTTTCGGTGAATCATTTAATTGTCATTTCAGAGGAGAAGAAAGACATGTAAGAATCTGTGGTTGAAGATCATATTTCTTAGACTGCTTGATCCTGAAGAAGAAAACATTATTATTCTTTCAAAATTCTGAAGCTCCTTGTCCAACGACACAGCATCACATCTCGGAAGACTTGGAACTTCAGCAGCACCGCTATAAAAAACTCAAATCTCGCAAAGAAAGGAGTAAGTTCAAAGCTGGCGAATCAACAATAATTTATTGTAAGACGAAAGGTAATGTAATGAGAACTCAAAAGTGAAAAAAGTCGGAAGGTATAAAGGTGGAGAAACACACGACAAGAGTGTCTTGTATACACTCCTAATCATTGCGATGTATATACAGTACAATAAGCATGTAATAACTACGGGTGCAGAGAGGGATGATGTTCCTAGCTGTAGGTTTCTCAGCTGGAAGTCAAATTTCTGTTTAGGGTTGTTGACTGCTAACTTGGCAGGTGAGGAAGCGGGCAAAAAGAGGGGAAGGGAAGCCACGGTTACGGCACAATGTCTGTTCGAATGTACAGTAAAGGTTATAGGTAAAGTTTACTCTAGCACAAGCCATTAAGGCCCCGAGGGTGGGGGGGAAATGTAAGCTATACTCTTTCTTGAGCCTCGGCGCTAGATGGGAGTGGGTGCTCAACGTCACGCCCCGGCAGCTTTGGCCCTGGCGAAGATAACAGGTACAAACAGTAGAGGAGACTGGGTAAACCTCAGGGACGAGCTGCAGAGTTGCGGAAAATCTCGCCATTATCGGGATTCGATCCCCGGACCGTCCTGCCCGTAGCGAGTTGCTATAACGTCTACGCTATCCCGACCCACTTTCAACGTACAGTGCCAAATAGAAATCTATTACACGCTACCCGCATTTCTTGAACATCTTCCAAGGTACGTGGTATTAGTCTGGGACTGTAAAGTTTATCCGCAGGCAGTCGTCGAAGCATGCCAGATGCCTAAACAAAAACCTGTAATACTGCAAATATCCGATTATGATTCTTGAGAGTAGTTTACATATGAAAGCAGGCACTAATACAAACTCTAAGTTGAAGCAGACAGCTTAGTTAATTAAATCAACAAAGACACATGGAATAAAAAAACAGACCGGAAGTTAAACAATCGTTTCGTAATCTACACACAGATAGCAACTGCCTGGAGACCAGTTCTATCGTATTTGCCCATTCTCTCTGATTTTTTAGATCCTGCTAGGGAAAACACGTTTTCTTTTCTGTGGCGCAACAGCCCCTAGTGGGTCAGGGTCTCCTCGTTGTCGAGGCCTCACGATCACACTCAGATACACCACACCGGGTAGGACTCCTTTGGAGGAGTGATCAGTCCGACGCAGAGAACCCTACCTGATAACACACAACACTCACAAGAGACAGACAACATGCCTCCGGCGGGATCCGAACCCGCAATCCCAGTAAACGAGCGACCACATGCTGACACTTCAGACCGCGCGGCCATTGAGGTCGCAACAGAACGTCGGATTTATTTATTAAGATAAGTAAATATGTATATTTACAAGCCGTTAAGGCTAGACGAACCAGGAATCAGAATTTGATTCCGTTCTGGGAAAAGAATGCCTCTTTTCTCCAAAGAGCAAAGACCAGGTGTGGGCCCACCCAGCTCTCTATCGGACGGGTTCCGGTTGATCTCTCGCAGAAAATAGTGGCAGGGGCTTGCAAATAGACGATAAACTGCCACCTAGTGCGGAGAATACAAGGGCGTGGAACTATACCTCCATTTGACCAAATGCCCTCAGGGTGTGACGTCTAATTTAAGTCCTGGAACAAGGCAACCTCTACCTTCACCTGCAAATCAGCTTGGCTGTATAAGGTGTCAACAGTAGTGTCCAAAATTACTAAGTTTTGTCACAACTTTGAAGAACAAGCAGCTTTCTTTTGTGCATTATTAAGACAAGCAAAATGACAGCATTATGTAATATTTATTTCCTGCTAGGTAACAACAGTTTATGGACAATGGAAGCTAAATTTCTTATAGTACTGAAATAATCAGGAAAAACCTCCAAATGTTTCACTGACTTATATTTTTTTTAAAAAAACTAAAATATGGAATATATTTCAGACCATAGCCAACAATTATCCCATTTTGGGGTTCCATACTAGTCGAAATTACGCACATAAATGTCACTAAAAAAAAGTTGCATGATCAGTAAAGTATAATTTATGCTAGTCTGTGTATGTAGATAGCGGCATTTACAGGAAAGTGTGGAATCTTAAAGTGTGAGGGTAGGTTCTACCAGCGGTTTGCTGAGGATTCAAGTGGCATCGTGTCGCTGGGTGTGTTTCATGACGGTTCGAATGGTCGTGTGGCTTTCATCTCTACTCCCTTGAATATAAAGTTGACACAGTTCTTCCAAACAGTGAACAACGCTCACCAGTAGATATAGTGTCACTTGCCAGAAGACTTAGCACTCTATGATATGATCATTAATGTAGAAACAAATGTAAATTCAATGTAACGTAGTATGTAGATAGCTCTCGCGGAAAAATATCCTGAGGTAAAGCCTCAAAAGGCCACCCATCCAAACCTTTCCCCCTCAAACACGACATACTGCCACTCTCAAAGCAAATACTTAGTGTTACCAGCAGGCAGATAGCCAGCCGTGTGCAATCTGCAAAATATCAGAGACTAACCTGCTGACCAGAAGTGAGCTACATGAAGACAAAATCACGAGGCCGAACCATGAAGAAAAGCGACTGGTACAGACCGCGAGCAGCTAACGATATATACGTAATAGGTCTGCACGTATAGAATGCGGTGACGTTGTAGCTAACGCTGATGACGCGAACAGTGGGCGAGGCGGCCCCTGAAAGACACATTGCGGTTGAGGCGCACATATTATTTGAAGAGCAAGAGAATACAAAAAGTGCGATATACACGTGCCGGCCTGTATATCTGCAATGCAGGAAATGCGTAAAATGACCTTGATATTCCACCCCTACAGCTGTACAAAAACTATTGGGATGACTGCCGTTTTATTTATTTATTTATTTAGTTAGTTATTTACTGCAATTGGGTTGTTACCCGGTGGCAGTGGTTATTTTACATGTAAACAAAACATGAAATTGGTTACTACTAGATTTAAATTCGGGAGGGCTACATGAGAAGCATGTAGTGGCAACTTGGAATCTTGGGAACCATCTCAGCATTTGCTTATAGACACACGGAAACCAAGAAAAACCTGTGTCGAGATGGCCGGTCGCAGGACCTTCCGAGTACTGACTTCTAGCCAGCAGTCCGGCATCTAAAACACAAAAAAAAACAACAATGCACACACAGTACAACAAACACACACAAGATGACAACTACAACAATACACACAAGACAACTACAACAATACACACAAGACAACTTAAAACTAGCAACAATACACACGAGAAAAATTAGAACACAACATTTACAAAATGTACAAACACCCAAGTAAGACAGTACTGTGTACAGTTTCTTGTAATTGTTTTTTTTTAATCATCAATTCACTCACGCTTTCACCCCAGTCCTTCACTTCTCACCACTTATTACTCCTATACACCTTTTCCATAAAGAATCGTCCCCCCCCCCTATACTGCGCACTTCACTTCGCTTCATTCCACTTTACTTTGCTTCGTTCACTTCACTTCACTTTATTGCACTTCGCTACCCTCCACGTTAGATAACTTTTCACTTTACTTTAGACTTTTC
>Ga0123354_10000922_pt1 | contig 33019 bp, 15 predicted proteins | sample TergutLab28metaG_2_FD_97872 | JGI IMG/M metagenome (GOLD analysis project Ga0123354, IMG submission 97872) | Labiotermes labralis P4 segment gut microbial communities from Petit-Saut dam, French Guiana - Lab288 P4 | ecosystem: Host-associated > Arthropoda: Insects > Digestive system > Gut ... | reverse complement strand
TTGGTTGGGGGTTGGGGTGCGGCGGGGTTTTTAAGGGTGGGGGTTTGGGGTTTTGGCCGTTCGGTGCTTTTCTCTGGGGTTTTTTTGGTGGGGGGGGGGGGGGGTGTGAATGGCCGTTTGATATAGCGGGATTAGTTCGACTGGGTATTGTTCCGAAATTTTTATTTAAATTTCATACTTATGTATCAGTAATATTTGTTTATACTTTGTACAAACATGTTTTATATTTCAATACCACTTTGCCAATTTCGTGACGTCTACAGTAAAAGATGAATTTTCATTCGTACTGTACTTAATGTTTGGTCTAATACAGTTCTTAAAAAACAAAAGGCCTTGTGATGGCTTACATTAAGCCGAAACAGTAGCCCAGTTGAGCTGCATTATGTTGGTGCGTAAACTGTGTTCTGTGACATAAATATCTGATTAACATGTTACTTCACAGAATAATTTCCCGGGTTCATTTAAAGTACAGAATAATGCAGCAGGAGTTAAAAGATAGAATGAGTAAAAACCCCAAACTTCACATAGTTACTTCATAAAGGAGTTATTTCACGCAGTTCCAAACACAGTTAAACATAGAATGAGCAGCATTCCTACCTTGAAGCACTTATTTCACCCGAAGGACGACCCCAACGTATTTGTAACGCATTTCATACACCAAGGACCCAGCCATATATCTAAAGTAACGTTTTCGAAGGTGACCTATCTCAAACTAACCTAACACAAAGCGACTGAAAATAACGTGCCCCAAATTACTGGTTGTGTCCGGTGAGGTTAGGTTATGTCATCTTCGTTTACTTTATGCCAGTGAATGTTAGGATGTAGGTCTAATGTGGTCGGGCCGTTATAATGTGAACAAATTTACTTCCAGATAGCTGCTAATTCTATGCTGTAACTGTGATAGGGGCCTTCTTCTTCTTCTTCTTCTTCTTCCTTTTCTTCTTGTTACACTGCAACCCTACATGTGATTTTGTCTTCGTCAGATCATTCCAGGATCTTTATTTCTGACGATTTGTCTCCAATTTCTCAGTTTAATTTCTTTAAATAATTTATCACTTCATCTTTCCATCTGTTCTTCGGCCGTCCTTCGATTCTTACTCATGCAGGGCTGCAACAAGTAATCTTCTGAAGCAGTTTTATATCTTCCATCCTTTTAAGACTGTCCCCACCCTTTTATTCTTCGTGCTATTACATAGGCAACAATATCTTCTCCTTTAACAACTTCTACAGTTCGTTATAATATATTATTCTCCATCCTTTCTTAGACTGAACTGGTCAAAATATCTTCCCTAATATCTGTCTTTCAAAAACTAACAAATTATATTAGTTTATGTAAAGTTATAAGACTAAAAGTTGGAGGTTTTTGCAGTGTCAGCAAATTTACTTCATCACAGGAACGGACGCTCATTCTATACTGTAACTGTAATCGACTCATTTTTCTATTAAATAACCATTTAAAGTGTAGACTCCGTTCCTCATTGTAAGCACTAACTGATGCCAGATCCATTCTATAATTGAAAAGAAGTACCTGCAAAATAACTAGCTAAGTGCTGAATGATCTCTAATTACATTCTTAAACTGGATGGACCGTCATTGTACGCAATACCCAAAGTGACCATGGTTCCTTATTCCGTTCCATTCGGGGCAATTTTGTATAGTTAAAATTTAGAACGGGTCCTTGGTCTGTACTGTAATGGGAGCTGGATCTTTGTTCGATGACATAACTAGTTAGACTAGTTAGAATATTTAGACTAGTTAGACTATTTAGACTAGTTAGACTACTTAGACTATTAAGTCCGTCATTCAAAGTTTTACAGGGAGCCGGTTCGTTACTGTATGTAACGACAGGTTGTTGCAAAAATATTTCTTAACGAAAGCATTTGTTTTCCCCCTTATTTCACACAGGAACTAAATGTATCCTGAATATATGAAATAACTAGATACTATGTAGAGTATGAGAATGCACTTTATCAGTAACATACGCCTTTCTCATGAAACCGAATTATCTTAAGCGTGTTCGTAATCCTAATATCTAGGGGGATTACTGCAAGTACGAAAAAGTAAGTTCTATGTAGGAATTGGAGTATTTCAGTTATTACGTTGAGTAGGTTGTGGAATGGACGACCAAAAATTCCGGGTTCAGTTCGCGGCAAGCTGTTAACTTTTCTTTTTTCCAAAATGCCGGTACCGCCCTTGGAATTCACACAACATTCTATTGAACAAAAACAGTACTCCAGTGAAGATAACCACTCAGTTCCTATGATGTCAAGATAAAAGCTGTGTGGAGCTATAGTTCCGGATACCCTGCTTCTTCACAGTTCAGGTATTGGTTAATTAAATACTGAGAGATTCTACTCTACTGGAGTATACTTAGTACCTAGCAATTACACGAATCCATGAAACAGCCTTCATTCTCGGCCTTACTTAAATATTAACTTTTTGTACAAACTGAAAATAAAGTTTTGTCCTCTGCAAGAAATAAGGTTATTGCATAATCTATGAATTAAGGCCTGGTTTTTGGCACGTTCTTTAAAAAAGGTTGCAAAATTTTCCTACACTTTTCCAGATTTCTATGGCTGTATTGAATAAAAGAAGCGTTGCTGAACATAATCATAATTTGATAAGGGTAGTTATTAAATTTTTTGTTAAAACTTGGCAATGGAATTAAATTTCCTGTTCTATCTCCAAACCCCGCATTCAAAATACAGAATTTAATTTGTTCACCCAAAATCTTACAAAACGTAAAAGCAAACGGAAAGAAAACTCTAAGAGGATGTTCAAGAATGGTCAAAACTTTTCGATACTTTACTGCGTCATTCGGAAATTGAACCCAGCATGCTGTGTCGCAGCGTTTGCATCGTTTGGAGCCAAAGGAGCGAACTTCAGTGTTATTAAAATAGGCAGAAGAAAGTTCACTTTGCATGAATGCCTACCTGTACCACCCTGAGCATATTAAATGTCACTTCTTAATTATTTATTGAAATGACACGTGCTTCTAGAAAAGTGTGTAACATGTGCACAAGAGGCAAGAGTTTTATATATCATAATTTTTCTTATCGTGTTGTGTATTAAGTGTCACCAGTCAGAAGGATAGTGACTTCTTTTTTCTTTCACTCCAACTTTTCAATATCATTCATAAGAAAGCATGAAGCGTTTGTCTTTACGAAATGAAAATTGACAGCCAATAAGGAAGAGAACACTCAAGACTGCTTACACTTTTCATACATTTCCTAAACTTGATTAAATTTTAAATTCTTCAGAAGACGAATATTATTTCTGCGAGGTGCTTTAGAGTGGAACACAAGACATTGTACACTCAGTTGCATATATTCTCTGCCAAGATGAGATGTCTGTTATTACAATGTATGAAAGTACGTATTTATAACTAGGCTTTCCGAGGTACGTACGAGTAATATGCGAATATAATTTGAATTGATAAAGCAAATATTTAAATATCTTGTTCTATTATTTTGTCTGTTTTTTTAGATGTCTGTGAAGTGTTTTCTCTCACATTCACAAAAGAACATAGGTTGAGGTTGCGAGAATGTGTTACTTATGAAGATATTTGGAACTGAAAGGGAAGAATTGTCAAGGGACTGGAAAATTCTGCGCAGTTAACTTCATTACTTATACTGGTCACCAAACACGATGGAGCAGCTTCAATTCATCATTTTAAAGATAAGCTGGTCGATCATAATTTGTTAAAATTTATTAAAAGAAATGTGAATTGTCAAGGACAAAAGTTTGCCATTACTGAAGAACATTACAACAACGTCAATTTTTAAACATATGAAATGTCCAGCAAATTGATGCACTGATGGACTTGGCTTGTAACGTTTACCTTGATGAGGACATCACAGGTGATCTGACATCGTTTTCTTCATAAATCCTCAGTTTGGGGTTGCGTAAGTCTGCTGAATGTGTTTGAAATCCCCTGCTTTTTATAAAGCCCCACCAAAAAGAAATCATTAGCCAAAATATTGGCACGAATGGGTTGTCCAAAAAATGTTGTCATTAATGACATTTGTTTAATGACTATGGAAAGCGCACAGAGGACAGCTAACTGCAGATCCATGTTCCTAGTAAATGGCGTCACCGACTGAACACAATAGCACCCGCAGTTTCTTGCTCTTTCTGAGGCTGCTTAAGTTACATAAAAATGAACGTTATGAATGAAAACTGCCACCTGCTGCATTATTCGGGCTGCGAAATCAAGAATAATGAGTGGGTGGGATATGTGGCGCTTATGGAGGAGATGAGAATTGCATACAGAATTTTCGTGGGGAAACCAGAGGGTAAGAAACCACTTGATATTTTGACGTAGATAGTGAGATAATATTAAAAAGAATTTTAAAGAAATATGCGCATAGAGCGTTAACTGGTCTGTCAAGATCACAATTCGGGCAAATGGCGAGCACATACCGAGAGGGTAAGGGAATTTTAGGTTTCGAGAAACTGGGAAAGGGTTTCAGCATTACGTAAGGAGCTAGTAGCTTCGCTAAAAGGATCGTACTTCACTAATAGGTAAAGGGAAATGGAAGGATCCCTGTTTAGAAGTTATCAAGTATCTATACAAATGCGTGGCTAGACCCATCTCTAAGAATCTCCAGCATCTAGATGTTGGAGATTCTTTAAGAAATGGAGCTGCAGTAGATCCTTTCGGTACTCTCCTACCATCATCCCTGACAGTGATCTTAAATAAGATCTGTGAAGCTAGCATAAAAAGAAAAAAGTATTTTTTGTCAGAATTAGTTTTACGGTATTATGAGAATAAAACCAAAAAGTGCTTATGAAAATATGTGAATTTGTTACCGTATAGACGTCGTAAGCCTCCATGTTTCGAGCACCTATGGCTGCCCTCTCCAGGGAGGTGTTTTTCGAATGATATATTACAAAGAATATAAAAACGAATTTACAAATATAAAATATTAAGTACCTTGCGGCAGTGCTTTTATGTAATTTCTCCTTCGTGTTCTTAACAGGCGTGTGTAACTTTTGTCTGTTGGGCATTTATCAATTTTAAATATTTCACGACAGCACTGAAGAATCATTATGAGAATAAAAGCAATAAGGAGATATGTGAATTTATTACGCTATAGACTTTTGAGCCCTCTACTTTACATTGTATATTTGTACATTGCTTTAGATGTCCCTTGTAATATATCCTTCGAAAAACACTCCTCTGAAAATATCCAAAAATGTGCCTGAAACATGTAGAAGGTTTATGGAGTCTGTAGTGTAATAAATGCACGCCTTCATATGCACTTGTTAGTTTGATTACCATAATGAATCATCAGTGAATGGTCAAGAATTGTTTAAAATTATTTCTGTGACATTTTTAAACAGAATTTTACTGCACTGTGCGACAACAAGTTGAATTTATGCATGAAAATTTTTACATCAGTAACAGGAAATGAAGCAAAAAATTCTGATGTAAAAAATCGCATCGAGTGAAAATAAAAGAGTACCTGGGTGCATAAACGTAACTAGTTACTGGTCTTTATTAACCGCACGTGGAAGAGTCCTATTGCAGAAGATTAGCAAGTCAAGAAATAATAAAGATTTACAGCACAAGACCTTGTACTATATACGAGTGCGCCAGTGGTCTCTGTTAAGTTAGAACGTTTGAACATTCTTTGTCTTTAAGATTCAGTTTAATATTATCATTCCACTAATGCTTAGTTCTTTCAAGTAGTCCGACTCCTTCAAGTTTTAAAACATAACTTTTTACGTCTGTTTCACGTCCATCGCACATCTCTATCTCTCTCTCTCTCTCTCTTACACTCTAATACGCTCTACTGTTCTCTAATAATGTAACAAAGAAGAGCTTTATTACGTGGCATATTGATGAAAACATAATGGACTTTTTAAAAAACAATTTAGACACCACATGATGTGTTTTTAAAAATGAATTAATACTTTATCTGATGCTACCATCAATGCATTCCTATGACCCTAGGAAAACCACTGAATATTTTAATAAAATTGCTGTTGGGAACTCATAATTCAACACGTTCACAATACTCACTTTTGTACCCGAGACAGCTCCACTTATGTAATTTTTCTTATCGAAATTAAGAGGTAGTGGTATATTATCTTTGTAGTTTAGGATCCATGAATAAAAACCGATTGGTAGACCTGTTTGTTGCGGGTAGGCCGGCCAGAAAAGAGAAGAAGTTGTTTTCATTCCACTCACTGCACGACAATTGCTGTTGCTGCTTTCTTCTTACACTGATGACCATTTTAAATAGATACAGACCACTGGCTACATGCAGCCCTCTATACCCATTTTTCCATTCACTCCTATTTCTCGTCTCAAATATTTGGGAATACAAAACACTCTGCAAGACACTGGCCGCACCCACACATTCCGTTAGATAGCTTGATAACTCCTGAAAAATAACATGCGTTTTACTTGATCAATTTGTCAAAGGGATACAGTTTGAGTAGAACAACTGGGTTACAAGCTCTCTTTTGGAATCAGTGTGCTTTAAAGAGAACAGAGATATTTCAAATCTGATTCACCCCACTAGCTTATTTTAAAGATAGTCTGAAAGCAGTGATTTTAAAAACAGAGCAGTCTACGTGGTCGGACAATTAAGTTCGAGAACTCGCCATCGTGTGCTTGCCTTGGCAGCACTGGACAAAAGCCTTAGTATGGTTTGATGACGTTGACATATTAGCGTTTCACAGCTGTGTTGCTGTTGATCTATGGCAGTCTGTTTCTGAGTGGCATCTATGCTTGTCTGAGTGTGTTTTGGTGTGCCGCCGCGAGAATGTCGGAGCTTGAATTAAAACCGCGAACGAACATTAAACTTCTTGTTAAACTTGGAAAGAGTGGAAACGAAATCAGAGAGACTTTAGTGCAAGTTTACATGCTCGTAAAGTAAGTATTACTTTATTTATGGAGCGTAAATATTCCACTCATTCGAAATCCGCAAGTAGCATTCAGTGTATGTGGAATTCTGTGACATTTACGGCAGCTTAGAAAGTCAATGTTTACCAAAATTCTGGGAGAGTTACATTTGACATCTTCAGGGAGAATGATTCTGACGGTCGTTCCCAGGCACAGGTAAGTGAAGATCCGATTGCGCAAAAAAGAGGCGCAGTGCTAACCAACATAAAAGTCTAAGCCTCATTATGATTACACGTGCTGATATCCTGACCGTTCGCAGTAAAAGAGAAAGTCGTTTTATCTCACTTTTCCGATTCCATTCAGTTAAAACTGGGATACATGTAAAACACATAATTGACCTGCATGGAAAAAATTCAGAGCTATTAATTTTATGACTGATGGTGCACTTCGTTACCACGATGCTTTGGACGATTCAATTACACTAGTAGTGTTTATTGTAATGAGATTTCTTTTTCTTTCTTTCTTAGTATGACATCTTATAGGTTATCATTATCTGTGCACAGGGTTATTGTTGCGCTTGATCAAAGTCACTGACACACACACACACACACACACACACGTGCACGCACACGCTCGGTAGGATTACTCTGGATGAGGAATCGACCCGTCCCAGAGACCTCTATCTGACAGCACACAGCATTCACAACAGGCACATCAGTGTCCCGGTGGGATTCGAACCCGCAATTCCAGCAAGCGAGAGCCCACAGACCGACGCCTTAGAACACGTGACCACTGGGATCGGCAATGGGATTTATACCCTTAATTTTTGCTTATGATTTCCAGTATTATGATGCGTTCGCTTGTCGTGGAAAGGGACTGTGAGCTGATACAGCGTCACTAATGCAAGGTCACTTGGCAGAGAAGGAAGATATAGTTATGTAATGATGTTGGCTTTGTGCCAGCAACACAGTCAATAAAATACTGCGCTCCTTTTGTTTCGAGATGTTTTATCATCTCTTTTTCTACTTAATATATTCAATCTAAAGGCCCTACAAAAGATTGCTTTTGCTTTGTAAGACCCGTAGAAATGTTTCATAACTGTAGTAACGGAATAACCAGAAGTATTCACCCGATTTCTATTCATAACCGAGGGGCCCTTCAGAACTCCACAGTAAGCAGGAAGGAGATTTAATTATACCGTACTGTAGGAAGCTACATTCTTAGATACGTAATTAATTAATTGAAGACTAATTATGAGTAAAATACATACTGCGTGTTCTGAGGAGACATCAGTGCTCTGTGTGTGTTTGGAGGAGACATTGATACAACAGTGCCCTCTAGTGTAAGTGTTTACAGGAGACACGAGCGTCGTGAAGTGTATTAAGAGAAGAAGCTGGAACACATGTGTCGTAAACTGTGTTAGGAGGAGACACTGATAAACCAGTGCCCTCTAGGAAAGTGTTTGGAGCAGAAAAAGAAACACCAGTGTTCTCTAATTGAAGTTTTTCGAGAAGACATTGAACAGGAATGTTTGTAGTATAAGTGTTAAGACGGAACACCGAAAGACCAATTTCTTTAGTGTGTTAAGGCGAGACACTGAAAAACCAGGGTTTTGTAGTGAAAGTGTTCGGAGAATCCCGGATATTGTTATCGAATGTGTAGCAGTCTTCATTCGTATTCGAGAGGGCAATGGTTCTTTCCACCACCCGGTGACCTGATATCGTGACTGAGGCCCTTCCAGATATTACCCAGTCTCTGGAAACAAGTTCGAACCTCTAATCTCTAATCAGGCCACGACTCCTTTCTTCTACATCGCATTTGGTTCAGTGTTCAGTAATGGTCTTGTTTTTGTGTGCTGTAGCCTGATGTATTGAAAATGCCTTTAACTGTTACACAAATATTCTGCATACTCTGCTCTAGTTTCCACAGCCTCTATTCGCTAATAATAATAATAATAATAATAATAATAAAATAACAACGGCTTAGGCGGTACAAAGAAGCAAATGGAAGAGAGCAACAAAATAGGCTTTTTACCACCAACGTAAAAACCTACTATAGCAACCTAAAAAGTGAAAGACGACTCGACTGCCACGACACACTGCCGGATAAACAGGCTTTAACAACCTTCTGGGCGTCCACTTGGGGAAACGCAGTCAAACATAATCTAAAAGCAAGCTGGATAAGAGAGGAGCAAACAGCAATGGAACATAGCCCAATAACCACAGAACAAGTATCTCGGCTGATTGCTAAAACACTTAACTGTAAGGCACCGGGACCAGATGGAATAAACAACTTCTGGATTAAGCGGTTTACTGCAACTCATTCATACTTAGTACATCACTATAATCAATTCATGAAGGATGCCGGAAACATTCCAGATTTTCTAGTTCAAGGAATCACATACCTACTACCGAAAAGCCAAGACTGTCAGGATCCGTCCAAATATAGGCCAATAACTTGCATCTGCACAATCTACAAGATATACACAGCATGCATAGCTGAAAAGATTTACAAGCATCTAGACACAAACAAACTCTTAGCAGAAGGACAGAAAGGATTTATCAAAAACTCCCAGGGCTGTAAAGAACAAGTAATGATAGATTCGGTAGTAATGGAACAGGCGCATACAGATATCCGAAACTTGTACATAGCATACAGCGATTATCGTAAGGCTTTTGACTCAGTGCCACACAGCTGGCTTATACACGTACTGCAAATACACAAAATAGACCCACAGATAATTAACTCATTACAACAGCTGATGAATAAATGTACAATTACCCTCCAAGTCAAAGTGAAAAATCATCGGATTATGAGTGACCCGATCCGTATACAGCGAGGAATATACCAAGCCCGTTATGGTTTTGCCTTGCACTAAACCCCCTTTCTTATCTGCTCAACAGAACAAACTATGGTTTTGGTATACACTCTGGTAACCAAGAAATGCAACGATTGAACCATCTTTTATACATGGATGATATTAAACTATATGCAGCTACAAACAATCAACTACAATAACTTCTACGGCTCACTCAGACTTTTTGAAGAGACATTAAAATGGTATTTGGGATTGAAAAGTGCAAAACATTATGTGTTGCAAAGGGGAAACTAGAGATGAGAAACTTCACAACGGAGGATGATGGCACAATGGAAGCCATTAACGAGGATGACATGTATAGATACCTGGGCCACATGCAAGCTAAACAAATTAAGCATGCCCGAATGAAACAGAAGCTAGGCGAAGAACAATTAAATCGCACAAAAAGCATATTAACGAAAAAGTTGAATGGAAAAAAATATGATAAAAGCTATCAATACTTATGCGACCCCAGTACTAACGTTTAGCTTCGGAACAGTGAAATGGACACCTACAGACTTAGAGAACCTCCAAACCAAAATAAAAAAGTTACTCACGAGATATAGATTTCACCACCCCCGTGCTGCAAAGGAAAGACTTACTCTACCACGGCAAATGGGTGGCAGATTATTGATTGATATAACTCGACATGATAAACGGGTAAAACTCCTTCAGACATACTTCTTAAACAAACACGTCACGTCATCTCTTCATGCTGCAGTAGTAAAGGCAGATGACAGTTGCACACCACTGGACTTAGTCCACGCAAATGCAAATGAACTCCCCACAGATGAAGAATATAATAACAAAGTCAAGAGACAATGGTCCCAAAAAGCCTTGCATGGCCGCCATCCGTATGACCTCAGCCAACAATATGTAGACATAGAAGCGTCGAACAAATGGCTGACAAACGCGGATTTGTTCGCCGAAACAGAGGGTTTTTTAACAGCAATACAGGACCAAGTCATTCTAACAAGAAACTACAAGAAATATATTTTGAAGCGATGATGATGATAATGATGATGATTATTATTATTATTATTATTATCATCATCATCATCGAATTTCTCACTTCTCAGGTTTGGCTGGGAAATATTCACCTATCCTAGGCTGTAGTAATCAACAAGATTAACCTCGGTGGTCTTATTTGTAGTTTAAAATGTTTCTTACAATTGAACATTTGCCAAGAATTACAGATTTTTGCAGTTGTATATATGTATTCGGGTACAAGTTAAGTCTTGTTAGACTTTGTGATAGTGACTTTGGAATTACTCCCGCAGATGATATTACTATCGGGATCACTTGTGCTGACTTTTGCTTCCACATAGCACATATTTCATTCGAAAGTTCTTGGTACTTGTTTTGTTTGTCGGTTATTGTTTTGGCGTGATTATGTGTATTTGGGACAGCTATGTCTATCAAAAAGGCATTCTTTGTTTTCTTATTCATAAAAGTTATATCAGGTCGATTAAAAGGCATTGTTTTGTCCGTAAGTATGCTGCGATTCCAGTACAGCTTGAAATTTTCATTCTCCAGTACACTGGCTGGTGTGTACTTATAATATGGACTTTTATCGTCTATCAATTATAATAATATTATTATTATTTCCTTAACACAACGATTCGAGTACATGCTCGTATCTGTTCTATTTGGCTATATGTTCTGCAATAACTTCATGCGGCACGTGTAAGTACTCGCAAACCCCTCATCGTGCGTATGTTCAAACCAGCATGTCATACGTCTGTGTCCTCTGTCTACCAGACACAATACTTTATATTTCACTGCACACAAGGATTACTTAATGTAACGTATTACAAAGTGAAATAATCACCTAATTAAGTGACGTAGTCTATCGAGGAGAGTCCTTGGCAACCGTATAATCGCTGAGCCTCTTAGGAAATTTAATCTCTTTCATGGGACGCTAAAGTTAGTGAACTACATTACAACCAACAGCAACCACAGGATCGTCTCAACCTGTTGAAGTTTGTGCGCACTCTGATATTGACTCCATAAATGTTAGATAATTTTTTAATGAATTGGGCCGCTCTTAGCTTCTCAAGGAAGACTGTTCTCTGTCTAATTAGTTAGTTACGTAGGAAAGAAGTTAAGTGTATCATGTCTTAGTACGGGTAATGAACCTGGTAGATTCTTGTTTTGTGACAAGGAAATTATTTCCATGTTCCGGGAATTCTCAACCGTTCTCTTTGCTCCACACAGTTGCAGTACATGCCCTCACATTCTGGTAATTCAACAAGCAAACCTTAGAGATTGTATCATATTTAACTCTGAAATCCATTCTAGTCGTATCTTTCCATCTATGCTTAGTTTTTCTGGGAGTGTCTTTTATTCAGATCTTCTAACGGTAACCATCTTACTATCTTCCTAATGCACCCCACATTCACCACCGATCTCATCTTTCTTTGCTATTTTCAACCTCATAATATTAACACAGTTGACGCAACTACACATTTTGTGATTTTTGCGGCATATCCTTACTTTGTCCCTTTTAGGTTAGAATGTATTCTATGCTGTCCTTTAACAAAACGACATTAATAACTGTAGTGAAAGGAAAATATCTATGGCAATCTGTAAGTGAGGTGGTACAGTATAAGACATAAACCCCTGTGAATGGGGTGTAGAATATCTTTATTCTCTAAATACGCAGTGGAGGGTGTTGGGAGATAGCGCACTAACCCTCGCTGGCGGCACAATACCAAAGCAGCGAAGGGTGACAACAGATATATGGGTTACCAAAGCTAAGTTTAATGTTGCAGAAGCCTGGTAATTGTCACTGATACAAAATACAGTCTAACCACAGGTAGATTACAGGTAGGTATCAGACCTGCTGACATGTGTTCACTCAACTCGACTATTACCACCACATCCTACCCTGGAGCAATCACCGGAAGTCAGCATCAGTTGGATCACTGGGTAAGTTCCTTCCTGATCTGACGTCATTATTATAGTCCGATGTGCATAGAGCCTTACTAGAGGGGCTAGTTGCTCCCTTAGCGGGACAAGAATTTCCAGATTTTTATGGAAACTTAAAATCCATTACTTGGTACAAACCAGTTTACCGGCTGTCTTTGTTTCAACAATCCTAATTCAGTCTGCACTCTCGTGTAAATTATGATGTATTTAACTTCAAATTACGTGAATCAATCTGGAACATTAAATCCACATAGGTAATATTTAAAAACACAGTTGCTAATGCAAAGAGAACAAATAGAACCTTGTCTATAATTATCAACGGGGAAATGCTGTTGTGTGAAAAACCGACATTTATTCTAACAAAAATATGTATTACAAGAAATAAACAGCTTTGGGAATTGCAGAGTTTCTTAACGCGTTACATCTCGGTGTACGCAGTTAAGTCATGTCTGAAAGCAGACATTCGCAACCTTCTTGAATATAACAACACCTTCATCAACAAAAGCGCAAGCCGCGGACTTCCAGATGCTGATATTTGTGCCTGTAGGTTCCGTTGGTATAGGAATAACAAAGTGACAGACCTATCGTAATCTCAGGACCGTTGTATATGAATCTACATGTTACTCATTACAAAAGAAACAATAACAGCTTATAGCAGACGAAACGCACCACAGGCTGCACGATCAAGGTTTGCTGCGTAGTTTCTCGGCACCCTTGTAGAAATGTCGCGGCCCTCTTGGAATATCCATATCGAACCCGAGGGTTCATGGCCCATAGGTTGGTAACCACTGATGTAAAGGATGAGAAAATATAAGTGAATGGATCCTAATCTTTGATCCTAAATTACTGTCTGTAACAGAATCGTAACTGAAGATCTAGTATTCTCCCACGTGTCAAGATTTTCGCCGCCCGTATCGAAATACTAACGTTATTTACCAAAACAAAAGACGCCGGCCACTAAACCGTATACTTACCGAAATTAATGCAGTCCAAACCCTCACCCTCCGGATTGTATATCTTTCAGTTCAATTTTAGTATTAATCTCCCTTTTACTCCTAGGTCTTCTATGTTTTTCCTTGCCTTAAATTTGGAGAACGAAGTTTTTTGCGCATTTCTCATTCTTTCCATGCATGCTGCACACCCTCCCTTCATATAAACCTTTATTTTATCTCATTAATCTCTGACACAGTATAATTACAGAGTCCTCGTTTTGTACTTTTTGTTGTTCTTCCTCTGTCTTACATCCGAATATTCGCCTCATGATATCGCATAAACAGAACTTCATCAGACGCAGACTGTAGCACGGGAGCTGTGATTGGGTGTTGCAGCGGATGCAGGCCGCCTGTGTGATATGGCTGTCATGTTCTTCTCTGTAATGAAAGATACATCCTGTGTGATCAATAAAATGTTAGTCTAAATCTAATCAACTGCCAGGACAATGGCGTGTAGAAGATTTTAGGAATGTTTCGGTAAATCGACGAACAGAAATGATGACCACCCTAGAACATTCAGACATGATAAAAATCTCTCGAATAATCGAGGCACTGTAGTTTAATAAATTAATATTATCTTGTAGTGCTTTACCCGATTTTAAAACCAACGAAAATAAGTGTGAATTGTAATAGTGACAACCGGGATATTATTTCGTAGTCCGAGTTTATATGCTTTATCTTGACTTTAATAGTGATATCAAGCAACGAAGGAAGCTTGCGGAAAAAACCTTGGTAAGTTTCTGATTTTATTACTTTCGCATTAGAGAAATTTAGAAAGAAAGGTGAGCTGGCTTAGTGTTATACATTTGTATTTCAGGAGAAACACAAAATAAACAACAGTATTATACCCCTAGAGAGGCATCGCAATATTTTCTTATTGTTTGAGAGTGACGCTTTCAGAAAGTGGCTGTCGCATCCATCTTGAAGAACTTGTCTCTCTCACAGGATTCCGTACAATGACTTTCCCGAATCTAACTGACAGGTCTTTGTCAGGCGTCGCTGGTATATCTGTTTGTGCTATAAGCGGGTGTGTAAGAGTGCTAGTTCTCTGAAACGCAAGCGGGCTGGTTACATCTTTCTGTATGGAATGCATACTCTTTAAATCCTTTAAGACATTCTTTCCATTGTGTCACTCGATTGTGTCCCTAATATATTCCTATTCTGACTACACAAATAGGATTCCTTCTATGGTACGCCCATCTGCTCGTTTCAATACAAATGTATTTTTATCCTCTTAAGCACTGTGTTAGGCATTTAAATAATAATAAATATTCTCTCGGCTTTCTTTTCTCTTTTCTTCCTTTTTCTCTGACATTCCTCTGTTGTTTCTTCTTCCTTGTTCCCTGTTATTCTGTAAGGAAATGACGCTTTCCTATTTCGAGTTTTCATAGGCATATGAAAATTCATTCTTCCATTCCAAGAATTCCACGGAAGCAAGTTATGCTTATTTATCTTCACTAATCTTAACAAAAGGATAAATGCTTCAGAAGCTTATGCATTACTGTACTGACGTGACTGGACCCTTGTATTTCCGTACTGAATATCTGCAGGAACGGTTCCGATAAATATGTACTGAACATATACAAAAGAAGAAGAGTGTTTTATCTCAATACGTATGTTTACATAACAAGGAAATATCCTTGTAAACGTCACTGCGTATAGTCTTGTAGCACGGTGAACCCCCCCCCCCTTCCCGACTTGAAGTGCACAAACTTAAAGTAATAATTTGCATAGGACCAGAGGAAATGGACTGGAAGGCGAATGTGGGTGTTGGTCAACGTGAATCCGTTTTACGTATATTACTGCTTAGGGCTCTGGACTGTGGGTAACCACTGGAAGTTATCGACGATAAGGAAACCTGGTGGAATGCAGAAATAAAGGTGGCTGGAAATCTGTGTACAGTAATTTGATGGGCTGTAATACGTTGCTTGCATGTATTGATAGGAATACCTAACTGACTTAACGAGGCTGGATCAACTGCAGCGTTAATTCTGCATCGAATAATTTAGAACGGTGGTTCCCAAAGTGTGCTCTGCGTATCTCAAGGGATCCGCGACCAGTTCCCGGGGGTTCCATTGATACGTTTCTGTAATACCTACTTTAAAGTTTACTTATGGTTTAATTTTTTAAGCTCATGGTTCCGTGCATCTTAATTCAATGTTAATAAAAGTCAAACCAGATGCAACAGTATGCAGATATGTATTTACTGCAAAGTCATTCTACATGTTTCGGGTGTCACAGCACCCATCATCAGAAGTACTAAAATCTGTAACCGCAGCCTCCGGTACAGGTCATAATATCGGTAGAGCCACTTCGCTCCAACGTGGCCGATCAGGCCACGATGGAGCGAAGTGGCTGTACCGATATTATGGGAATCACTGGTGTAGGAATATAATCGCTTGCAGTAAAATTGTTGGGCCTGAAGATGGAATGTCTTTTGGTTAGTATGGATAAGAAACCAACTTGATGACACTTTTGTGTAGCACAACGTGCTACGAACTCCTCAATAGACACACTACCTGCTAACCGGTTCTGACAGCCTTCCTGCAGCCACGGCACAATACCAACACGTGGCGATAACACAACGCAGTCGTCAGCTCCTGAAGATGGGCACATGATTGCCCGAAACATGTTGAGCAACTTGTAAAGGAGAAATAAAGGATAACACAAAAGTGACATCTAGTTGGTTTCTTATCCATACTGAATTACGATGCACGGTCAACCACACATCAGATGTTATGTTTAGCAGCAAATATTCATACACAATTTAAGGCAGAATTCCTGCAGCATAAACGGCGGTACCAGAAGTACTATTATGCCAGGGCAGCGCACGTAGTAAAGCACAGTTTTAGGGTACCTTGTCGAGTGATGGATCTACCCTCTACCTAACGCTTCTTAACTTAAGAAACTTCGTAGGTTTGTCAGCTGCGTTGTGGTTGCTGATGGTACTAAACTGATTTTATTAAAATTAACTGCCAGACTGCAGAACCAGGCATTGCCGTCAGCATGCACACAGTTTGTAAAGAAGTAAATTCTGATCTTCAGGATTGCTATCACTAGATCAGCGTCATCTTCTGCGGGCCAGTTCCCATCCCTGCAGCACCACCAGACTCTTTTGTTAGTTTATTCGAATGACCTAAATTTTATCGCCCCCGATTTTAAACTTGTGGAATGGCGAGGGTATAAATTGGTCTGCTCAGTGCAGTTTCTTTTTTGTTTGTACTGGGTTGCATGATGAACGGCGAGGTGAACCGGGGAAATACATGAAGGCATTAACAAAGGGATGAAAAATGATAGATTTTGATATTCTTGTTATGTTTAACTTTATCCAGTGTTCTGTATAACTGTATGGTGAATGTACAGTCGAAGTACATTAATGAGAGTACTACGTTCAGAATTTTGCAGTGCTCGGCGGTAAGACTGGAAAAAGAAAATATTAAATTAATTAAAATTGAACAATTCAAAAATGTTCTCCCTATTGTCTATATTTTCACTACTTCACGTACTAAACGGGAGGGATATTGGGTTTCGGTTCTCGGCACAGTAGTGTGTTTCTATTCCCTGCAGCATCCATAAATGTCATGGGGTCTACACAGCCTCTTGCGCGATTTCTACCTGCCGACATTTTCCTGCGGTTACAGCAGCCGTGTCTTACAGTGGATTCATCTCCATCTAGTACGGAAAGTCAATGCACGTGAACTATACTTCTGTTCTCTCGTAGACTTTCATGGACGGATGCTTGTTGGGGTACAGGAAGAATTTTACATGTTAAAATAGTAGGATAGGTTCTGACAGGTTTCACATGGTATGCTACCTGGCTGATCGCTTTTATCATATCGGATGATTATTTTTCTTCATTATTTATAAGGTGGTATTTAATGTACGTCATATCTACCTTCTAAAACATGCTATTGAATGAGAGATAGATGGAAGGATAGACGTGACGGGAGGACGATGAAGAAGATGTAAGCAGCTACAGGATGAACTTACGGAGGCGAGAGGGTACTGGAAATTGAAAGAGGTGAATATAGATCTTACTGTGTGTAGAACTCGCTTTGGAAGCAGCTATGAACCTGTTGTGAAGCAAACAACGAAATATATAAATGGATGTACAATGGGATAAATTAAGTGCAGAGTTGTCTTCTACTGCAGTTTATTCTAAAGAGTGGAGTCTTTATTGAGTTCCTGATAAACCTGATAAATCCTTCACTATCCAAAGGCTTCAGTATCTTTCGCGGCATCATCAGAATTATTTCCTTCAAAACAGTCAGGCAATCTCTGTACGTTCCACTGCGTTACTGGCTCACATATTTGATGGGTTTCTTCAGTCAGTCCCTCTAAGAAAATACAGGAATAGCAATAGAAGAACTATATAATGACATTTTCTGCGTTCTTTGAAGAAATTGGCGACATTTTATATTAAATATTTTCCTCGGAATATAATATAATATAATATAGTATAATATAATATAATATAATATAATATAATATAATATAACTGTAAAAAGCGAACATTTATTTTCTTCCTTACTTTATGGCGACGTGATTTTACAGTTTCAAGTGAAGTGTCTTGGTGCTGAAATGAGAAATGAGAAACATTTCGTGCGACTCAATATGTGCGACTAAAGTACGGTACTGTCTGGTTACCATGTATGTGTTGTATACATTATGAAAGTCACAAGTATGGCAACAGAGAGCCGAATTTTATCTGCATTTTTAGTGTGTGGAAGTGGGGTGATGCAGAGTCCCTTGGTACGGCAGACACAAATGTGCCTATTGTGCGATCCTCTGTTGATCGATGCACGTGTAGCATTTGTGGAATTGTTGGCAGGGGAAGACCGAAATGTTCGGAGAGAAGCGCACACCGCTGTTACTTCGTCCAACACAAATCTTCTACCGACTATCATGCGACCGAACCTGGTTCTGTGTTGTAACAATCCGGCGAGTGAGTCCTCAAGCATTTTAGACCTTAAGTTTCATACAATACGGTATTTTTATTTATAACCACAAATATTTATCTTTCCTATATCAAAGTCCAACAAAAATGCGCATATATTCAGTTTTGCTGTATTCCTATTACGTACTGTTATAATCTCGCATTTGTGTTGGTCCTTTCGGTGTCATCTACAGGGAGAAAACTTATAGCAAGAAGTGCATAAAACATTTTTATGTACCTTCATGAAGAAATGCAGTTTTTGCATGTAAAAACACATTAAACACATACAGTAAAATATAGGCGAAAAATATTTGGCGATTATAAGAATGCCTAATGGTAATAAAGCAAAACTGACTCCAATGGCGTTCTGTTGAGCTCAGTACAAGTCCACTGCACGACAAGTGTAGAAAATATCTTATCTTTCCCTTTAATGAAAAATGTGGGTTTTAAAAGGAAGTATTTAGGCTGCCATAAGGCCGCGGTTAATCATAAAATTTTCGGAGGTCCGTATTCAATTTCGGTAGGGGCGGATATTCTGTGAAGGTGTGGAAGCTTAAGCTTCAGGGTAACTTAATTACAAGGGCCCCTTCCAGGGCTCTGGAAGGGGCCCTAACAATGCCCTAGAAATTCCCTGAAATCTTGCTGGATTTTATATAAAGGAAAATTGATAGCCTTTCCCCAAATTTGACAACAATTCTAAATATTTATATAACATTGCCAATACCGAGTTGTGAAACGGAAAGAAACTTTTGTAAACTATAAATAATAAAAAAAATCCCTCAATCTTGCTATAAGAAAGACTGAATTATTATTCTGTTCTTTCTCTAGAAATAAATATTAAAAAAATCGTTGTCGTATGAATAGGCGATCAAAGAGTATGCAAACAAAAATTGTTTGAAAAAGTAATATAGAGATGTGTCATGCAGTTAATTAAAAGTGTTGTGATATTTTTTTTAGACGTTGTGATGTTTGCATTATTTGTCATGCTCTTTAAGTTTGTATTTTGTTGGAATTTCTTGTCTTATTTTAAATAATATTCACTTTTGTACCTAAATTTGTATTCGTAATTTTGTATTTTTTTCTTACACAAGGCCCCAAAAGATATATAAGTCTTAGGCCCACACAAAACCTGGATTCGCCCTGGGATTTCGGGTCTGTTCTTTTGATTATTTTGATGGAAAAGGGGGCACTGGAACAGGATTCTTTACGAGTTCTTAGATTTTTCACCTCAGTATCATTGCATCAATGGCCTATACCCAAGTTTCGTTCATCTACCACCCACACTATATACTATTAACATATGATAGTGTCTCTATATCAAGAGTTTTTATTTCCTTTCTAATAATCTACAAGTATCTACCTGATCTGCCAATAATATTCAATTGAAACAAGGTTAAAAAGTCAGTTACAACATCCCTTAATAACAGCCGACAAACGGCAAATCTTTCCCTCTGCTTAATCAAGACCCACACTGTGAAGGATTATTTAGGAGTTCCTGTATACATAATTTCCTACACCTTCTCAGCCTCGGTAACTTGGTCGTCTGATTTGTGATCTAGTCACTATACTGACTGAGCTACTTCATCTCCCTATTTTTTTCAGAGCATGTATAAAATGAAACGTTTATTGTTGTAAACACTGGAATTAAAATTAAATTTTTATTAATGTCGTTTCATATTATTTGTGGTTTGAGGGGTGTTTGACCGTGCATCTTCCTCATGAAATAATGTGGAATGCCAACTTGGTGCAACAAGTAAATTTTATTGGTGTATTCTTAGCTCGACATGTTTCGGGTACATACGTCCATTATCAGGAGCATTAGATGTTGAGTTGCAGCATATGGTTTTCTGCACCGAGTTTTTGGATGGGTGATGGTCTTGAGAACCGCTGCTTAAATCGTGTTTACAGTGAGGATGGTGCCCTGCACCAACCGCACCGTACACATGACCTACGCAGCGGCTCTCAAGACCACCACCCATCCAAAAACTCGGTGCAGAAAACCATATGCTGCAACTCAACATCTAATGCTCCTGATGATGAGCGTATGTACCCGAAATATGTCGAGCTAAGAATTCATCAATAAAATTATCGTTTGAGTCAATTTGGCATTTCACATTATTTGAGGTTTGTCCAACACTGTGACTGCGAGGTCTAAGGCATAGGTCTGCGGCCGCTCACTTGCTGTGATTGTGGGTTCAAATCCCACCAGAAACATGTACGTCTGTCTCTTGTGAGTGTTGTGTGTTTTCAGTAAAGTTCTCTGCGTCGGGCTGATCACCAGTCCGAAGGCTCCTACCGCTTGTGGTGTGACAAATGACAGTGAACTTCAAGCCCTATAAAGAGCAGACAGCTGCTCCCTAGTGACTGTTGCGCCATAGGAGGGGGGGGGGGAAATTCAGGTTTGCTGTGAATTTGTACTTATTCAAATGGATCTGAACATAAGATCTTTTGTTTTAGAGGATCCCTAAATATTTATTTAATTAAATATCACAATTCACTACAATTCTTTGTGCTGGTGTATGTTTTTGTCCGTAACTGCACTACTACAAGTACCACTGTCGAAAAATTGTCCTAACATAATTTGGCCTTTAGAATGACGAAACTACGTACTAGGAGTTTGACTCGCAGCAGGTGCAGAAATTGTTCTTTCTTCACATTATCCGAACGAGATCTGGAAATCAATCAGTTTCATATTTGACGAATACTGGTGGCTCCCTTCCCACGATAAAACGAATGGGACGTGAAGCTAACAGTTTACCTACATCTATATTAATAACGTGTCAAGATACAGCTTCATCATTCCATACGTTCTCATGACATGATGCTGTATTAAGCAAGGCACATGTTTACCTTTTTTAGAGTGTAAAGAGCAGAGAAATGGTTTAATAAATGATGTTTAAGGTAGTATGGTGATTTGTTGTTAATATTTACATTGTTAACAGAGTTTCTGGCAGTGTGAATAAAAACTGATATGCCATACTCTCGGCGCAAAGTGTTGTTCTCGTCTGGTCCAGGAGGGACAGTTTTGTACCTGTTTACTTCCACCGACCCTATTGGCCAGGAGCAAGCACCGGTAATCTCTCTACCGTGGAAATCGTAGGATCGGACAGTCTTAAATATGGCATCATATTTTCATTCTTCAAAATCGACCTTGAGAATGGCGACAGTGTATTTTTCTGAATCTTTCGCAAGATATCACATTTACACACGATGTAAAACCTCTAAAAGAGGATCAAATGTAAAGGTAAAGTGATCCCGTTACAGGCCCGGTGTGACTCAGAGGTTGGGTAGAGGTATAGCTCTACTCTTCCATGACCGCGGCACTAGAAGGGGTGAGTGGTCAGCAGCACGCCCCGGCCGAACTTCATCTCCGGGAAAGAGCCCGTACCCCTTTTACAGGAGGCTGGGTGGGCCCCAGGGCCGGTCTGGACGGGCGGAAAATCTCGATCCCGGACCGTCCAGCCCGTAGCCTCCTGTACAATGAGTACAGGGTCTTTCCCGGGGGTAAAGAGCGGCCGGGGCGTGACGTTGAACCCTCACCCCCTTCTAGTGCCGTAGTCAAGAAAAAGTAGAGCTATACCTCTACTTTCCCTATGGTCCGTGCAGCCTGTACAGAGCCTCAGTGCCTATACAAGGACGCACTTTACTTACTTTTACCGTCCAGTCCGTAGTCATTCGCTATACCGACTGAGCTATTCGTCTCACTCTAAAACAGGATCCAACTCAAAAACATTCTTTCTGTATCAATATGCAATAAACTCTGTAATAAGAAAGCAAATGATGTTGCTTACGGCTCTACATTAACAAATTGTGTTCAATTAGGGAACCTGCTTAAGGCCCTGTAACAATTGTTCTTCTCGCCAGCATGTTTTCCTCATTTCTGTACCAAACGTGACATAATTACTTCACACACAGGCTGTAAACCACGTAATTTGACTAAATGTGAGGGAGGAAAAACAACCAGGTTTGTCTGAAAGTACACAATTTGATTTACGCCTACATTGTCTCAGGAGAGTGGGTATGCAACGCTGTATTTCACCCGAACGTAACGGCCCATTAAATTGCTTCAATATTTCTAGTGCAATATTTTTAAAGCTGTAAAATGCAGTTTTCTGCAGTTTCCTAATTCGGAGCATGCAATCATTCGGTTGTAGCGTATGGCATGATTGCATTTACTATTTGCCCCTTTAGACCACCTTTTTTGAATCAGGTACACTCTTGATTCATGTTTGGGGAGACCTAATTTTAAATCTCAACATAGAAACCAGGTTAGTTAGCTGGAAATCTTAATACGTTTTGAAAAATAAGGGTAAAGTTACTCCATGACACACCAAAACAGACCCACATGGAAGGCAGAGATAAAATTCCTACCCATTGGCAACCTTAGCACCAGAATGTGGTGGGTGATCGGCATCAAACTATGGACGCAAACACCCACGAAAGAATAGGTAATCATTTTAAAGAAGGCTTGGTTGATTTCGGGGCCGCTCTGAACAGCCACGAAAAAACTCTCCTCCGTCGCGATTCGATCCCCGGACCGTATAGCACTCAGCGAGTTGCTGTACTGCCTACGATATTCTGATCGCTGCTTTGGCAGGTAGTAGGGCAAATTACAGGAAGGAAACTACTGACTATGATCTACGGTCTTTTATTTTCAAATTTATTAATCAGTAAGCATTCCATTATTATACAATATGTAGTCTGAGTCTGACAGCGATGTTATTTGAACTGTAAATAAAATTAAATATAGAGGGTTTTTCGAAATGATTGTCGGGGTTTTAACAACTTGTCATACATAATACACTTGAGATAGGAGCTTATGTATTTTTTATTTAATAGAACAACACTGAAAGTTTTTGTTACATACCTTACAGGTGCTCTATATTTGAACTCTTTGTGATTCTACATACATCAACACGGTAATCGAGTTCGTTCCAAACTGTTTGTGGCATGTCAGCGGTGACGGTTTCTGTGGCGGTTCTGATTCGTACCTTCAGTTCCGTGACATTTGCGGGAAGAGGAGGAACATAAACCTGATCCTTGACGTAATCCCATAGAAAGAAATCACATGGGGTTGCATCTGGAGAACGAGTATGACAAGTTGTTAAAACCCCTACAATCATTTGGAATAACCCTGTATATAAGAAATTCCTGTTGCCAGTAGGTTAATATAGCTACTTGATCATCTTACTTTGTGTATATTCTTTACACTCACATTATTCGTAGGCACATGTAAGCAATTTTCACATTTTTGTGTAATTATAAATAACCAATCTTTGTGTGCGAGACTTCATTTCGAAAGAGCAGTTCTGGGAAAAGGTTGGAGTAACTGCCGATATTATTCGTTGCTACTCTCCTCTAAAGGAATGTCTTGAGTGATAGTTACCTATACCATGTAAGTAAAGGAGAAAGAGGGTATTATGGGGGAGAAACTGTGATACGATGGCTAACGAAGTAGGATGGGTAAGGGTCGATTTACTTTATCCATCACGGTTCCATTCTGTTCCATCAACAATCCGTCAGAGTGGTCTTCCGTTCACTGCAACGGAGAAGAACGGAATTATGGCGTAACCCTGACGTTCATGTTAATGTGACCATCTCCGTTTGATTACACCTGATAAATTACAGCTGAACGGTGACGGTCCGTGACGGAGTAACGGATGGTGTGAGTCTGTTCAATGAGACAGCAGAACAAGGAGCAGCACGTGAGATGTGCTCTCTTCTGGGATATTACGCAGCGTTTGGTGGCAATTCCTTAACGACTTTTCGGGACAACCTATCGGTATTGACCCTCAAAGATATGGACCGGTAGGTCGTCCCGAAACGTCCGTAAGGAATTTCCAACATACGCTGCGTAATATTCCAGAAAAGTTCAGGGCTCATCAGCTTCGAAGCTGAAGCCTGAGAACACGGAAGAATGGCTCAATTTGGCTTGCGAAATTTTATGTAACACACAAAGAGTCTTGCTGTGGAAATTCATAAGGCTCTTAACACTTTGACATCCGAATTTGACATTCATAGGACCGTGCATCGTGATATATTCTTATGATAAAAGACAAAAAGATGCACTACATCTCAACTTTATTTTGGTAAAGAACTCTACATGTTCCGGACAGACTTATTGTTCATCATCAGGAGTCTTAATACTGTATTCACAGCAATTGGTATTTGTCATACTAGTGATGTTGACTGTCTGCTAGCGAGGTCAGGATGGACAGTAAATCTGTCCGAAACATGTAGAGTTCTTTACCAAAATAAAGTTGAGAAAAGGTGTATCTTGTTGGCTTTTATTGTAAGAATAGCTCTTTACACTGTCGTATTTAAACGCCCAAACCAGTGGTTCATGATGGTTACCAACTTAGCAGCGACGGTAAATTTAAGACTATTTTAAAAATAACAACACTAAGTTTAGCCTATACCCTGCCACAAAGACACAAGGAAGGACTAAAAGTATAGCTCTACTATTTCTATAACCTCGGCATTAGGTGGGGGGGGGGAGGTTTGAAGTTCAGCACCACGCCCCGGCCGCTTTACCTCCCGGAATTGCCCGGTGCATACTGTAGTATAAAGCAATCAACCTAAAAAAGATATATTTTTATTGAAATTAAGAGAATATTAAGATCGGTGAATGCTTATTATGATTAAATTTATAATATTTATTCTTTATTTTCATATTTACAAAAGCAGATATTATAATAAACCCCATAAAAGCTCTAAATCTTGTGTTGTTTGTGGGTGTCAAACTTGGCTTCGCGTGTTAAGTGCAACACACCGATTTAAACTATCTGAGAACGGGGGCTTGAGGAAAGTGTCTTGACCGTGGATTGGGGAATTAAGAAGGTTTTGAGACGAGTGAAATGAAGATATTGCTGCCGCCATCTTCTGCTTCGAAGCCATCTGCACAAAAAAGAATAAGCTTCAGGCGTAAGACATATTCTTCACGTCAGTATTGTCAATAAACTTAAACCAAACAAGCAATATACTGTACGTATAATCTAAAGTTCATACGCATACCTGTAACCATTATTGCCGTAGAAAGCAATAAGTATTATATATTCTCAGGGTGCGTCAGTAGCTTTGTTTATCCAGCATGTAATGCGGATGCGCCATATTGTCGTCTGTGGCTTGTGTGGCTCTGCCATGTTTTTCCACATGATCTCATAAGGGGCACAATTTTCAGAAAATTTTACCGTACATAAAATGCGTGTTTTGATTTCCTCTATAAATTCTGTCTGAAACATTTATCATTATAAGAAGAAAGGAGTGAGATATTATTAAAAGATATATATTGTTCTTCATGTCAAGTACCCGTTTTTTATGTCAGTTTTTAATGAACCTCGATTCTTCTGGACGGATTCTCGAAAAATATTAAGATAACGTGTTTAATGAAAATCTGTCCAGTGGAAGCCGAGTTATTCCATGCGGACAAACACACAGACAGGCAGACAGACAGACAGACAGAAAAACATGAGGAAACTAATAGTCGCTTTTCACAATTTTGAGAAAAGCGTCTGAAAACGTGTCATTTCGAGAATGTGTCACACAGGATGTAAGTTCAGCCCAGTACACAATTTTAATCACCACTGTAAGCAACTGCCTAGGGAACGAACAATGAAGCTTCACTAATACCTAAATCGAAGCAATCATAATTCATCGGAGGGTGCAACAGCGAACGCCTATCACCACTACCCTTGAACTCAAGGCACCGCAAATGCCAAATACGTAATAATGAAATTTTGACACCCTTCTCGTGGAAGCTTGAACAATGATGACGCCTTCCAACACTATAAAGGAATCAATCATTACCCGCTAGATTCATGTGAATGTCACAGTGAGGTCTTCCGCGCCTTTCTGAAAACACAGTTTGTTACAGACTGACACAGAGAAATGTCGAAATGCTAAGTGCTCTTGCAAAATTCACGTGATTCCAACGAAAGACAACGTCGGACCGAAGTGGTTGGCTGCAATCCAGTAGTAATGCACCAGCGAATATAGGTGAATTCGGTTATAGGAATGCCTGTAATAAACGTGGCTCTCCGATGTCTCACTTACGGACAAATCTAGACCGAGGCAACAACCTTGTCGAAGAGGTCAGCGTGTATGTTGAGAGTGGCTGAACATGTAGAATATGTGGCAGAAGTGCAAAATTCGTCAAATCCGTCGTCGGATAATCACAAAAAGACCACTTAGATTACTTAGGAATACAAGAAAGCATAGCATTAAAGTAGATGTTGAATCGGACGAGGGATTATGGTTAAGGATTTCTGGCTGGTTTTTGTGATAAGGATAATAAGGTTTTGGTCCCTAAAATTTAGGAAATTTCTTGATCTGATGATAAACGCTGTCCCATAAAGTTATGTGTTAGTTACGGCACAGGGAAGGGCAGATCTTACAATTCTATCCAATCGGAAAATACTTTTTATATAGATCTGGAACATCTGGTTTGAACGCATTGCAGGATATCCCTCTTTACAGAACGCTCCAGTTTTCCCTGCGTCGGAGGGCTGGACCCTAACGTTACCTTCTATGAAAAATTGCATGTGTGTGCGGGTGGGGTGCTAGTCCCAATGTGATGAGGAGTGGGGTTGGTATTTGTGACCACACCCACGCGTCCCGAATTGAAGTTACAAACAAGGCAAAGAGAGAGCGGCAAACCGCTGTGTGTTTTCTCGTTTTCCACGTCCTTTTTTTTTCCTTTTTTATTTCCACGTTGTTTCAAATTTATTTTCTTTTGTTAGTGTTGGTTTCTGTCTGTTGAACTGCAGATTGTTTTGGAAACAATAAACGTGGACTTTAGACTCTAAATAAAAATTGTCGAAGCGGTAAGGAGGACTAACGCCACATTAAGCTCAAAGTGAGGGACAGAAGACCGCTACGGCGCTCCTTCCTGCAGTGCAACATACTTCAATTAACTAAACTCCTCCTCAGAGCGGAGTTTCTTTGGGGAAGTTGGTATTTCTTCAGCTGTTCGGAAATCGTGAGATTTCAGGCCACCACTGCAGTGTAGTTGGGGCCTTTGTTCTTTTGCCATATTACGAAGCGTATGTTGATACTTATCTATCGATGTTTCGGGACATTTTATCAGTTCAATCTTCAAGGTATAAGCTTTCCAAGAAGAATACATTCTTGTTGGAATACCTGACCTTTTAAAATGGGAAAGGCATAGAGAAAAATTCCGATATTTCGAAAAATCGGAGGTCCTTGACATTGCTGACAGAGATCTACTATAGTTTTTACCTTTATCCAAACACATCCTCCCATTCTATTTCTATAAGGGCTGTTTAATATTATCTCACTGGAAGTCCCACACTTTCAGAATTTTAGACCAAAATTTTCTACACACTTCTCATTTCTTTAGTGAATGCTACTTTTCCTTTTTGCCTCATTAGTTGCTTCTGTCATCATGACAGGGAAAATTCATGCATCTACAAATTGCAGTGTTTCATTACAAGGACTCTTAAGGCTGACACTTGAATAAATTTTAATACACAATGAAAGAATACAATCCGTCAATTCGCAACTATAATATAGCAACTGTAGATTGCAATATAAACTTGGTACATTATAGTTGTGTATTGAGCAAATATATTCCTTTATTATGTATTTTCGGACCACAACTGGGATAACACGCGTTAAAACTGTAGTTTTTAATGTACATTGCAATGAGCCTTGAATATATCCATTGCATAATAATATACAAGTCTGGAGTTTCCTAGCTATATCAACAAAAACAAGAAACGCGCGATTGTTACGTAACGTAGTCAATGTGCTACTGTTTCAAATTAAAGATAAACTTAATAGTCTACATTTCCGCTCAATAGACAAACAATATTATATCTTTAGTACCAACTAATTGCACTAGTTAGAAGGTACCGCAGCATGTAAGAGTAAAAATCCGGTACTTTAACTCGTGTTATTTGTTGGTAATAAACATAGGCTTTGTAAATTTAACATCCCTTTACAATATGTATTGTAAGATAAACACGTTTTTTTTCCTTGCACAAAGACACGCTGTTTACTGTGAATAACAGCCTACATTAGAATATCAAAGGGACCAAGAATGTATGGCCCCAGGGAGTTGTTGTAGGCGTACAAGGCTTTCATCGACTGAGCAAGAATACAGAGAAGATTTCACTGTACTACAGTCACATAACAACGGAAGTAAATATAAAAAAAATATACAAACTTTCATGCCTCGTTCACGTACGTACTCTTTCTACAGCCATGTTATAACATTCCATGCAATACTAAACAAATGTTTATATCTCGTACTGCAGTCTCCAAATTTCTCTCAATGCAAATGAGGGTAAATTTCCCACTCTCTGAACATACCTTATTCCATTGCGTGAAGTTTTGAATTGCCCACAAAATTGAGTAGTTTTTCATAGTTGGCATCAATAGTTTTTCAGTTTTGGAAGTAATGAAAGAAGAATTTTTGCGCTCTATTTACACCTCAGACATATGCATGAACCACAAGTTCTTCTGAATGTACACGAAGGTTTCCAAATGCTGTTATTCTCAGTGGTATCTTAAATTAAGGCTTCTCTCGCCTTAACCCTTATCCTGCTAACGTGGAGATTATGGTGAGCTCCTAATAATGCCAGCAAATGGCAGATGGGATTTAATTCGGCTTTTAAAGGGTTAAACAAACACGCACAAAAGTAGGCACATTTAATTAAAATATATCTTTAAATGAGAGCTTAAGTAAGGTGTTTTGAGCTCACTTGAAAGAATTCTCAAATCATTTTTATTTCCCGCAAAGAGTACTTGAACACAAACATCAATATATCGCACATAACTCCTTCTACTGAAAGTGCCGGTTAGGTAGACAGTGTTTTGTAATATGACAGTGTCATTATGTGTATTACATTAGATTTCAAATTAATAAAACCTTTGGTAGTACACAGTTTTTGATCGTTTTAATAAACCCACATTTTGTAATATTTTATTGCCGTAGCTCAATTTATTTCGAGTGATTTATCCGGTCATCAATATATTGTGTCATACTTTTGCGGTTTTGTAAGATGTAAAGTTACACCTATGTAAAATGTAAAGCAGTCCCGTTACGGGTCCGGAGTGGCTCAGAGGGTTCCAGGAAGTTAAGGTTCGCAGATTTCATGACAACGGCACAGGATGGTGGTAAGGTTGTCAGCCTTACGCACCGCCCGCCTTTACCTACAGAAAATGCTCTGTTAGAGATTGTGTCGACCCCAGGACCATAGTGCGATCGGAAGGATTTTATGTCAATGAAAAATTCCAAAGACACCAGCTGGGATCGAACCAGCGACCTTTCGATATGTAGCACGGCATCTTAACCACTGTGCCACCGCGGTTATACCTATGTTAACCTATTAATTTACAAGATACGTCCAAATACGAGGTAGATAGAAAAATTCAGTCCCAATACTACAGTCAACATACTGTGTTTCTATTTCACAGATAGATCCGTTAAGGCAATTTAGAAAAAGGATCGTCTTTTAATGTGATAATTGTGTAAAGCACACAAGCAAAGTTTGTGGCCAGAATTCAAAGTTTTAAATGTTAAAGCAAGAGGTATATATAACAAACAAGGTGCTGTAAACACGGTACAATGGACATGTCCTCTGTGGGCCTATGTGTCACCACAACTATTCAACTTTATCACAGATATTTAGACATAATATTAGAGATCTTGTTTTGTCCTTCAGAGGAATGCCAGGCTCTAATGCACAGAAGTAAACTTATCTCCATACAGTCCGTATAGCGAGTATCCAGAGGGGCTGTGAGGCCCAAACAGCCTCCTATTCAGTAGGTCCTATTCAGTGGGTTCTTTCCCGAGGCTGAAGTGGCAGGTGGGTGATGTTAACCATTTACGACCATCTTGTGTAGAAGTTAAGAATGGAAGAAGTTATACTTCTACTCCATTTATTTGCCTTCATGGCATGGACAAATAAAACTTTAAAATTTTAAGTCTATCTCCATACAGCAGAGTCCTTCATGAGAAACTAATAGCTCGACACCTCTTCAAGAATTGTCCCATATTCTATGGGCCCCCATTTCTTGTTCCTTTTTGCAGAAGAAACTGGTCTTTTTGCTACATTCTGCAACATACTGTCCTTTTGCTATGAGGAATTGTTTCTCCCTCTTCAACCCTCACCTGTAGATCAGTTCTTTTTGTGTTGTCCGTGAGTGCTTGCTCTATATATTCACAGATATGACTAACACATATCTGCAGGCTGTCTCCTCCACACGAATTTCAGGAAGCGCCATGCCGTGGTGACAGAGACCGACAAAGTTACAGATACTCATACGTTTAACTGTTGTATCAGGGAAGTGAATAGGGGGTGTGGAGGCAAAGGGTTACGTGTCATTAACCTTGCTTAGGCTAAAATAATAGTGTTAATAAAAGATGTTCAGGATAGTTCAACCCTTCAAGTCTGACATATATGCAAATGACGATGGCAAGAAAAATGTTATTTACTAAGTAGAAAAAATGAAGTATTTGTCTTCTCTTAGGAAGTGAAATTTTTGCTAAATCTTTAAGACACAGTCGTTAGTGTATGTACCGTACCGTATAACTTAACATGCAGGAGACTCTGCATTTTTGACATAAAATACATGTAAGGCAAACCTATTAATCACATTCTCTGTGTAACGGTATTGGATGCGTTTTCCACGATTTAAGAACAGAATTTTTAAGTACTACGTACAGATTAACTTCTTGTTTCAGATGATTAATTCTGAAACTCACAAAAAAGCAAATAACAATCAGCCGTAAGCATGCTATTAAAATGCAGACACTCTTTTAAAATAAAACAATTTAAAACATAATTGAAATTCATTTAAATGGTGTTTTTAAAGTAATTTTGTCATTAAGAGAGAGAAGAAAAATAGAAGATGTGGGTTATCGTGTGAAAGAAAACACTTACACTAATGCTACCTCAACTAAACGACCATTAGCGTCTGCACCAAATTACAAGAGCGCCTTAGAACAAATGACAACTCCCCTTTCCATTGGTACTTCAAAGAAGTGCTCAATTTATTTGCCCCGTAGAAGTATGCTGCCTGGAGGACTTTTGGACAGTCCTAGCAGCACACTTTCCTGTTGAAAAAAATGGAGAAATTTGTAAAAGTATCATAAAAGGAAGTGGACACCTGTTACTATTGCCGATGTAAGCCTTCACTCCAAACAGTTTTATGAAGCTGTATAGCTCAGTCGGTGTATTAGCTGGAAGGTAGGAGAAATGAGGATCAGCCTTAAGCTTTCAAAGACGAAAAGTAATCTGCTTTATACAAGGAATCAGTCCGTACCGCCTTGTAAACACTTTCCGCCAGGGTTATAAAAATCAATTTTCTGTTCTGATATCCGTACAAAATACACAACAAAAAAGCCAGCACCATGTAGAATGTTTGAATATTACGCCTGGTGGTACGCAGAGAAACCGATAGACTTTAAAACGTTAAATTGCTGACAGGGGAGATATTTATATTGTATGAACAGAATCCTGACATACAACACCCTAACCAATGGGTAGGTGGGGTAAGTCAGCCGGAATGTAGAAATGAGACAATATATGCCTTCCTAATAAACCGGTGTTTATTTTGTTGTGCTTAATTAAGCATAGGGACCAATTAAAACGTTACCTTTCTAAAAATATAAAGTTTCTGACAGTATGTAAGCTCGCAGTCGAGCTGTTAGCTGTCCTGACTAGTAATTTAAAAGTCCGGGTTTTATCCTAAGGCTACGAGGTCAGCTATACTGAGAGTTGCTCTTCGGGATTCCACGCAATTACTGTGACAGTACCTAAATTAGACAGTGACCGTTTTCGCTAAAAACTTTCTAGTTAAATATTCTGCAATCATTCTGTAAAAAAATAAATTCCATGCTGGCATACAAAAGAGAAATCGGGACAACACGTCAGATATTTGTGATAATGAAGAATGCTTATTTTACCAGACAGATTCATTATGTCATATCATAGTCGAATTTAACGCATCTGCTGAAAACTTTAGGATAACTTACTTTATAAAAATGATGGCTGCCATTATATACCTCATTCATTGCTATGAAAGATTTCTGGAAATTACCCACAGGTTGGAATTATATGATCCTTGGGATCGTCACTCCAAAAGCGATTATTTTCCTAATAGTGTTAACAGATCAGTCTAGGTATTGTAGACTGTTTTCTATTTACCAAGAAGTAGGAAATAAATGTTCAAATGAATCTCATTGAAAGGTCGGTATAAATACAAATTTGTCTGATGCTTTTCCTATTTAGACTTATTTAATAAATTGTTTAATTTAAAACTGCCAAAAAAGGGTTTAAAAATCTGGAGAAAATGTAACTTACTTACTCCATGGTGCAGAGTCCTTCTTGAGAAGCTAACTGGTTTGCAGCTAGTCAAGAAATTACCCGCATTTCACGGAACCCGAAGGTTCATTACCGCACTCACAAGCATCCGCCACC
>Ga0123354_10000921_pt1 | contig 33064 bp, 24 predicted proteins | sample TergutLab28metaG_2_FD_97872 | JGI IMG/M metagenome (GOLD analysis project Ga0123354, IMG submission 97872) | Labiotermes labralis P4 segment gut microbial communities from Petit-Saut dam, French Guiana - Lab288 P4 | ecosystem: Host-associated > Arthropoda: Insects > Digestive system > Gut ... | reverse complement strand
TTGCTACATTCATTCCAATCTTTCAAAGAACTGTTTCCCATTTGGTTTTTTTGGCAACCGCAAGGGTTGCTGATACATTGGCAACCGCAAGGGTTGCCACTACATTTTTTCCTTTCCTCCCGATTTCATACCCCTCTCAAATGGGACGGCAAAAATATAATTTTTTAAATACAAAAATACATAGTAACCGATTTTTTTAAATTTATTTAGTAATATGTTAAAGATGTGGTAGTTATTTTTTCTTTTAACAGCTCCCATGTTGCTTGTGATAAAATAGATTCGGGGTTTATGTTTGCTTTAACAAGGTATTCCACAGCTTTAATATCTGCTTTTTTTTCCATGCTTCTGTCAAAAGCTGTTGTAGATAACATTTTTGCTGTTTCTTTAATAATATCCGTACCGCCGCCAGTTGTCATTGAGATTAAAACAGAAAGACCAACTTCTTTAATGAGTTTTTTCACCACGTGATTCAATTCAATGTGTGCCAGTTCGTGACATATAACGCCGCTTAGTTCTTCCTGATTTTCAGCTGCTACAATCAAGCCACTGTATAAAACGAGGTGCCCGTTTGGTAAAACAAAAGCATTAACCTCTTTGTTGTTTAATACATGAATTATTATTTGCGTTTTTTCAATATTATTTCGTTTGTAAGTGTTCCAAAAAACCACCATTCAACGTGTATTCCTTTTCTAGTTTGTACGATGGTATAAACGGTGGCAATAAATTCAACTAAATTAAAAATAAAAAGCGTAATTATGTAAGCAATGCGTGCATACAATGCCAGCGCACAAAGTAGGTTCCTTTTCTGTTGCCCATGTAGAAAATAAAAGTTGCCAACAGGTTAATAATGGGCAGCAAAATCCCTGTTATTAAAGCTACTAAAGACATTAGATAGCTGTTTGATGCTTTTTCAGCTTCATGTTCTCCCGGTTCGTATATAAATTTTCTATTCATCATAATCCTTTTGTTATGTTCCATATCCAGTTTATCAGCACAAACAAAATGAGAGGTATCGCAATTATTGGTTTTTTCAAAAAAGTTTCTGTGTGTCTGTAAAAGTTTAATAATGTTATTTTTTTCGTTATCGTGTCAAATAAAATCCAAAACGGTATTATTAGCATAATTAGTGCGATTATTATTCCGAATGGATTTATGTATATGGCTTGTAGCCAATCCCCGTGTATCAATGCGATCACCGATCTTGTGGACCCGCAAGAGGGGCATGGTATGTTGGTTATAAGTTTAATCAAGCAAACATCACCGGATGTTTTTTCAGATTGCAGTTTTATTACACTGTAAACAAGCCATGCATACCCTGCCGTACAAGCTAAAAGTAAAATAGTATATAGCTTATTTTTATCAATAGGCATTAGTAAATGAACTGTTGGAGTTTCGCAATATTTTTTTCTCTTGTAGCTCCCATAATCATGAACCAATCAATGATCGTCCAAATTCCAAGTCCGCCACAAGTCAGAAGTTTTCCTACACCAAGTCCGGCATCTCCAATCAGAAAGCGATCAATACCCAAACTACCGGCAAGCAATGAAACGATTAAACTTACCGTTGGGTCTTTTAATTGAATTGCTTGAATCATTGCCCATTTTGAGTCATCTATTTGCAAAAGTCTTTCTCTAAGTTGGGGAAGGTGGTGGCTTTCAAAATACTTACCATTGGTCATAATAAACATGTCAACTTTTTGTGCATCCATATTGTTTTAAAAATTTTTTCTGCTCTTACGGCTTCGCAGATTGCCCCGTTTCTAACAGTTATCGGCTCTTTTTTTAATAACTGCGAATTAACATAAATTTTTCATATATTTTTGCCGTTCTTATTTTTATCCTTATTCATAGAAAATTATGTTTAAAAATCTATTCAGAAAAAAAGATATTGTTGCCATACTGCATGAGGCAGAGACTACTAACGGCGGGCTAAAGCGTACATTAACCGCTCCCAGTTTGGTAGCTTTGGGAATTGGCGCTATTATCGGTACCGGTATTTTTGTAATTACAGGTCAAGCGGCGGCAGAATATGCCGGACCTGCACTTACCATTTCTTTTGTAATATCGGCATTAGGTTGCATTTTTGCCGGCTTTTGTTATGCCGAATTTGCGGCAATGATTCCCGTTTCGGGCAGTGTTTATTCGTATAGTTATGCCACTATCGGTGAGTTTTTAGCGTGGTTTATAGGCTGGGACCTGATTTTGGAGTATCTGTTCGCCTGTTCAACGGTTGCCGTGGGGTGGTCGGGCTATATGCAAAGCCTGCTAAATAGCTGGGGCATCCATCTGCCGCAAAACCTCAGTTCCCCCACTCTCGAACATATAAACGGAGAATGGCTGCTGACCGGTAGTATTCTGAATTTTCCCGCTGTTTGTATCGTGGCGATTATTACTACACTCTTGCTGACCGGCATTCGTCAATCGGCATGGGTCAATAATATCATTGTAATTATTAAAGTTATCGTTATCCTGATGTTTATCGGTTTTGGATTATCCTACATTGATACTTCAAATTGGACCCCTTATATTCCGGAAAATACCGGCACATTTGGACATTACGGGTGGAGTGGTATTATGCGTGGTGCGGCAGTGGTATTCTTTGCCTATCTTGGATTTGATGCACTCTCCACCGCGGCACAAGAAACAAAAAATCCACAGCGCGACATGCCTAAAGGGATTTTAATCTCTCTTGGTATTTGCACATTACTATATGTGGCTGTTACTGCCGTACTTACCGGTATTGTAGACTACCGCGATTTGAATGTTGCTGCCCCTATTGCTTTGGCTATTGACCGTGCCGGCACAGGCTTGGCTTGGATGAGCCCGCTGATTAAGTTGGGCGCTATTGCCGGTATCAGTTCTGTGATTTTGGTAATGATGATGGGACAATCGCGCATCTATTATGCTATTTCTAAAGACGGACTTTTGCCGGGGGTCTTTTCCAAAGTGGGCGCTAAACGAGGTGTTCCGCAAAACGCTATAATCTTTTCCGGTATTGCCACAGGCGCCATTGCCGGCATTTTCCCGCTGAGCGTACTCAGCGAATTGGTCTCTATCGGTACCTTAATGGCGTTCACTATTGTGTGTATTTCTGTGATGGTATTGCGTAAAACCCACCCCGAACTGAAACGCCCGTTTAAAGTACCGTTGGTGTGGCTCATCCCTTCGCTGGGCGCGTTCTTCTGCGTTATACAGATGGCTTCCCTACCGTGGGCAACATGGCTCCGACTTATCCTTTGGATGTTAATTGGAATTGTTATCTATTTTGCTTATGGAAACCGACACAGTGTATTGAGAAAGAAAATGTAAAATATACATGAAATATTTAAGTCGGACTTATTTACCGTTGCACCACCATTTTCTGCGTTAACACCGTGCCATCTTTTAGAAGGATAATAACAAAATGTAGCCCAGAAACCGTACTTTGCAGTTGAATGGTATTTGATATAATCTTTTGTGTTTCATAGACTGTAACGCCCATTAGATTTGAGATTTTGCATGAAATCCATCCAATATCCTTATTTCTGTTCCTGCTTTATAAGAACTACTGTAGTTTGCCGGAATCTCCTGTTTGGAGATGATGTTTTCCACTGCGTGATAAGTTAATCTTGGCAATGAATGATGTAACCTGATAGTTTCTTGACAAACGCTGCGACCATCTAAAGTTACTTGATCTGTATGGAGCGGATCAAGCCAATCCTTTAATCGGTTGGTAGAATCGGGTTGTGAGCAATAAAGGTTTTCGCCTTCCCAAGCCACATAAAATTTGTGAAAATAATAGTATTCAAAGCATGGACCTTCACAGTAGCCATGATCATAATGTCCAATAAAATTATGGTTAAAATTTAGTAAGGGAGCTCCATAATCAAGTTGCTTATTGTAATAATGGCTCGCCGTCGTAATGCCCCAAGCTATTCTCCCACCCCTATAACCGTCACAACTATGATATAACAATAATTGATGAGTTGTAACTTATAACATTTTTCAGCAAACTCTTTGCGTCCTTTGCGTAAAATCCTTTGCGTCCCTTGCGGTAAAAAAATCGTTAAAAACGTAATGAAAATAAGGTAAATGAGGTTGTGGGTTGTGGGGGATATTTTATTACTACTGAGGTTGTTTTGTTTGGATTAGGTGGAAAATGAGGTTTCTATTATAAAAAGAATATTTTTGCCACATCAAAATTCACATATCAAAAACGGATTATACACAAAAAATAAAAAATATGAAAAGATATTTTACTCTCATTGTATTAGTTTTTTTGCTAATGGCGGTTATAACAACTTGTAATAAAGATGTCCACGTTACCGGTATCAAATTAAATGAACGATCCTTAACTCTTGAGGTTGGGGATACAGCAACACTTGTTGCTACAGTTCTTCCAGAAAACGCTACAAACCCATTAGTTATTTTTTCAAGCAGCAATCCGCTTGTAGCTGCTGTAACCTCCAACGGACTCGTAATCGCTATATCTAAGGGTGTTACGGTCATTGAGGTTACCTCTATTGATGGTACCTTTTCGGCAAAATGTACCGTTCAGGTTGAGGAGTGTTTCTTTATTGAAGCTGTAGATGTTTACGGTAAGGAGAATGTTGCTACTGTTTACGCTATAATTGATGGAAAGGATGATGATAAAATATTGGTCTCAACCGAATTTCAAGATGACTCGTTTAAACTGAAACTTCCAAAAACAGTAGATGACAAATACTTATGGCTATTTGCTGATTACTGGTTAATTGAGGTTTTTGATGAAAGTTGGGTTAGCGATAATAATGCAAAAATAACAATTGCTTGGGTTAATGCGTGGGATGAGAATAAAGATGATATTGGTTTTTTTGTTTATACAAGTGACTATATTTCTGGCCACGCGCAAGGTTTTTTTCTATATGCCGACAGAGATTTTACTGTAAAAGGAGAAAAAAATGATGAGGAAGGTATTCTTTTTAAATATGATTGCTCCTTTAGTAAGGGTTGGAATTTTTTGTATCTATACCGTGACAGAGGCTCTAACCCATGGATAATAAATTATCACTTATTAACCACACAAAAGCCTTCAGGAGGCTTTTGGCGTTGGTATTATATTGAAAAATTGGAGAAAAAAACACCTGACAATAAACATTTTATCACGAAAAAATATCGGTAACGTTTGAAGTTTCTCCTGGTAAAAGAGATATTTTATTGAATTTAGTTACAAAAAGGAATTAATTCTTTGCGTCCTTTGCGAAAACTCTTTGCGTTCTTTGCGGTTAAAAAAAACGTAAAAAAACGTAATGAAAATGAGGTAAATGAGGTTGTGGGTGGTGGGGGATATTTTATTGCTACTGGGTTGTTTTGTTTGGATTAGGTGGAAAATGAGGAAATATACAGTAAATCCTATTTTCGTGTATTTTCGCCCACTCATTTTTAATATTGAATAATAGATGAAGCAAGCAGATTATGTTTTCGAAACAAGTTGGGAAATTTGCAACAAGGTGGGCGGAATTTACACTGTGTTGTCCACAAAAGCCTTTACCGCAGTGCAAAATTTTGGCGACAATTATATTTGTATCGGACCGGAATTGTCGAAAGAGGACAATTCCGATTTTATTGAAGATACCTCTCTCTTTAAAAACTGGAAAGACCTCGCGCAAAGCGAAGGACTGCGCATTCGCACCGGACGCTGGAATATCAGCGGAAACCCCATTGTGATTTTAGTTGATTTTACCCCGTTTTTTGAAAAAAAGAACGATATTCTAACACAATTTTGGTTAAAATATCAGTTGGATTCTATTTCCGGACAATGGGACTACGTTGAACCGGCTCTGTTTGGCTATGCTGCCGGACGTGTCATCGAAAGTTTCTACAATTACTATTGCTATGCCTCAGACAAAATTATTGCACATTTTCATGAATGGATGACCGGAACGGGAATCTTGCATCTTGAAAATAATGCCCCGCAAATAGCTACCGTGTTTACCACACACGCTACCGTTCTAGGACGCTGCATTGCTGGAAACCTTCTGCCACTCTATGGAATGATGGAAAACTATAATGCTCAAGAGTTTGCTCAACGATTTGGGGTACAGTCGAAACACTCTTTAGAACACCTTTCTGCAAAATATGCCGATGGTTTTACGACCGTTAGCCAAATTACCAACCGCGAGTGCGCCGCTTTTTTGGAAAAACCTGCCGATGAAATTACGATCAATGGGTTTGAAAACAATTTTGTGCCGCAAGGAGAGGAATATGCTGAAAAAAGAATCATAGCAAGGAAAAAACTGAGGGAAGTTGCACAAGCACTTACCGGACAGGAAATTGCGGAAAATGCCCTGCTCGTGGTAAACAGTGGACGTTATGAGTTTCGCAATAAAGGAATTGACCTTTTCATTAACGGGTTGGCAAAATTAAAAAACCAACATACCGATCGCCCGATTGTAGCTTTTATTTTAGTACCCGCCGGAACCAGCGGGCATCGTTACGATATAATCGAAAGAATGGCTTCCTCTGAGGCACAAACTCTCCCAACTCCCCAGCCCCAACTATACGATTACTGTACCCATCCTTTGCAAAACCCCGATTACGATCCTGTGGTTAACCATCTGAAAAAAAATGGTTTGGATAACTCTCCGCTGACACAGGTTAAAGTGGTGTTTGTCCCCGTGTATTTAGATGGAAAAGATGCCGTTTTTAATCTTCCATATTACGATTTGTTAATAGGCTTCGATTTGTCTATATTCCCCTCATACTACGAGCCTTGGGGTTACACGCCGTTAGAAAGCATCGCTTTTGCTATTCCCACTATTACTACTTCGTTGGCCGGTTTTGGCAAGTGGGTGTTGGATCTGTTCGGAAACCAAAAAAGTGCGTGGGTTATTCTTCGCGATGATGATAATGATGATGAGGTAAGTGGCGAAATTGCTGACGCTATCTATTATTTTGCCAATTTGAAAGAAGATGAAAAGGAGAAATATAATACGACCGCTATTGAGATTGCGCAAAAAGCATTGTGGAAGAATTTGTACGACCATTATTTAAAAACTTATGATATTGCTTTGTCTAAGAGCGAATTGCGTTACAATAAATACAAAAATAAAATATCTAAAATTGTGATGCAAACTGCGCAAATGGGCAAAATAGAACATCAGTGGGCGCACATTACCGTAAAAACAAAACTTCCTGAAAATTTGAAAAAATTAGAACTCTTAGCCCATAACTTGTGGTGGAGTTGGAACTATGAAGCCCGCGAACTTTTTGAAGAGATTGCCGGTAAAGAAATGTGGCAAGAATATAATGAAAATCCTACCCACATTTTACAAATATTACCACTGCCACGTATTCAAGAGATTATCCATAATAAACAGCTTATTAAAAAGATTGATAAAGTTTTTGAAGATTTTCAATCTTATATGAATGTTAAAAAAACCGAAAATCAGGCGAAAATTGCTTATTTCAGCATGGAATACGGGATTAGCAATGAGTTGAAAATTTTCTCCGGAGGATTGGGTGTGCTAGCCGGTGATTATCTGAAAGAAGCCAGTGATTGCAATGTAAATATGATTGGCGTAGGGCTTCTGTATCGTTACGGCTATTTCAACCAGCAAATTTCACCCCTTGGCGACCAGCTTTCGCTTTATCCAAACCAAAGTTTTTCAAAACTGCCCATAACTCCTGTTAAAGATGAATCCGGTAATTTTAAAATGATTACCATTGCGTTGCCCGGACGTACCCTTTATGCAAGAATTTGGCGCGTGGAGGTAGGAAGAATCCCGCTCTATTTGTTAGATACCGAGTTTGACCTTAACCAACCGCAAGACCGAACCATTACCCACACGCTCTATGGAGGAGATATTGAAAATCGTCTCAAACAGGAACTATTGCTGGGAATTGGAGGAATACGAATGTTAAAATTATTGGATGAAAACCCTGATTTGTATCATCTTAACGAGGGACATGCCGCTTTCTTAACCTTAGAGCGCATTAACCAATATAAACATGTTCACAACATGGCATTTCCGGCTGCGGTAGAGTTAGTGCGCGCTTCATCGCTTTTTACTACACACACTCCCGTGCCTGCCGGACACGACGCTTTTAGCGAAGACCTGATGCGTATCTATTTTGCCAATTACCCCGCAAGAGTAAATATCCCCTGGGAAACATTTATGGCTTTAGGAAGAAAACATGTTGATTACGTGAACGATAAATTCTCAATGAGTATCCTTGCCTGTAAATTGGCACAAGAGATTAATGGTGTAAGCAAAATTCATGGTCGTGTTTCGCGAGAGATGTTTGCAGATCTGTACGAAGGTCATTTTCCAAACGAACTGCACATTGGTTATGTTACCAACGGCGTACACTATCCCACCTGGGCGCATAAAAAATGGCAACATTTTCTTAAAAAGATTCTTGGTCATGATTTTCTTGCCGACCAATCGAATCCTAAGATTTGGAAAAATATTGAAAATGCGGACAATGCTGTATTATGGGGTATTAAAAACGAACTTCGTGCAGAATTGTTAGAGGAAGTGAAACGGTTGCTTGAGGCGCAAATGATGACAAGAAACGAGTCGCCGGAGTTAATTTTAAATACTTTAAAAGCTATTAAAAACAACACACTTACCATTGGTTTTGCACGCCGCTTTGCTACTTACAAACGCGCACACCTGCTCTTTACCAATGAAGAGCGGTTGGCGCAAATGGTGAACCATCCCGAGCGACCGGTACAGTTTTTATTTGCAGGAAAAGCACATCCCAACGACAAAGCCGGACAGGATTTGATTAAGAAAATTATAGCATTTTCAAGATTGCCACAGTTTATTGGAAAAATCATATTTTTAGAAAATTACGACATGATTTTAGCAAAAAAACTGATCTCCGGTTGCGATGTTTGGTTAAATACCCCCGCCCGTCCGTTGGAAGCTTCCGGCACCAGCGGAGAAAAAGCAATTATGAACGGTGTGTTGAATTTCAGCGTTTTAGACGGCTGGTGGGCAGAAGGATATATCCCCGAAGGGGGTTGGGCTATCAGCGAAGAGATTACTTATAAAGACAATAACTTACAAGACCAATTAGACGCCACCGTGCTTTACACAACCATTGAAGACCACATTGTGAAAGCTTTTTATACAAGAAATGAAGAGGATGTGCCTGAAATGTGGACTAAGATGATGAAAGAAAATTTTGCTAAAATCTCCCCGCATTTTACTATGAAACGCCAGTTGGAAGATTACTATAGTAAATTCTACCACAAATTAGCAAAACGTTTCCAATTATTAATCCAAAACAATGAAAAAAATCTGTACGAACTTCTACGTTGGAAAGAGAAAATATTTGCTAATTGGGAAAATATTAAAGTAGTGAATGTTAACTATGATGGAGAAAATATCAAAACCTATTATCTGGGCGAAAAGGCGACTCTGTCTGTTGCTCTTCATTTAGGAATGCTTACTCCCGAAGATGTTAAAGTAGAGATCTGTTTTATTCAAAACGACAATGGGAATGAGCAACTTTTCGAGAAACAGCGGTTTCATTTTGTAAGTCAGGAAAACGGAATTACCCATTACGAGTGCGAAGTGATCCTAAATTATTCCGGCAGCTGGAAATGTGGCATTCGGGTTCAGCCTTCTCACCCGATGTTGCCCCATGATTTGGATTTTAATTTAGTGCTGTGGGGATAGGGATAGAAACGAAGATAGTTGTATTTCTATGTTCATTTTATTTCTTTTAACAACCTCTTTTTTTTATTTTTGCCGTGTCAATTTGCCGAAACGAAAGGTAAAAAATTAGATGATGAGATGATAAATGTGTTACTGAAAACTGAAAACCTTAAACCTATATAAACCATTCAATTAAATATAAACCCTAACAATATGCCACAAAAAGATTCCGAAAAGACCAAAAAAAATCCGACACAGACCAATAATAAGAAAAAACAACCCAAATTCAACTATTTATGGATCTATTTAGCGCTTGTGGTCGTGCTGATTCTATTTATGCGATTTCCCGGCTCATCAAAGATTAAAGAGGAGATTGGCAGTCTGAAATTGGAACGATTGATTATCAATAAAGATATTGAATCGGTGCGCTATATTCAAAAAGATAATTTCGTGGAAATTTTTTTGAAGGAGAGGGCGGTTAAAACCAAAGCAGAATACGAAAAGTTTCGGGAGAATAACGAAAAAGGACCTCAATTTTTTATAACCATTTCCGACTTCAGTGCATTTAACTCAAATGTTAAAGATATTCAGGATAAAGTTGTTTTGAAATATTTGAAAACTCATCCTGATGCCGATGAAATTGTGGTAAGAAGTGAATATAATTTTGATATTAAACAAGATACAAGTAAAAATTGGGGGTTCGATTTTTTTTGGATTATCTTGATGATCCTCTTAATAGTGTTCATGTTTTCTTCATTCAGAGGGCTTCGTGGCGGTGGTCCCGGAGGAATTTTTAATATTGGAAAATCTAAAGCGCAACTGTTCGACAGTAAAACCAATGATAATATATCCTTTAAAGATGTTGCCGGTTTGGAGGGCGCTAAGTATGAAGTAGAAGAGATTGTTGATTTTCTGAAAAATCCCAAGAAATACACGGAATTGGGAGGAAAAATTCCAAAAGGGGCGTTGCTTGTTGGTCCTCCCGGAACCGGCAAAACCTTGCTGGCAAAGGCTGTGGCCGGCGAAGCCAAAGTGCCTTTCTTCTCGCTCTCCGGATCCGATTTTGTGGAGATGTTTGTTGGGGTTGGTGCTTCCCGCGTGCGCGACCTGTTCCAAACTGCCAAAACAAAAGCTCCTTGTATTATTTTCATTGATGAGATCGACGCTATCGGTCGCGCACGCGGCAGAAACGTGATGTCGGGGGCAAATGATGAACGCGAAAATACACTAAACCAGTTGCTTACAGAAATGGATGGGTTTTCTACCAATACCGGTGTCATCATCTTGGCTGCTACTAACAGAGCTGATATTTTAGACAGAGCATTGTTGCGGGCAGGGCGCTTCGACCGGCAAATTCACGTGGAGTTGCCAAATGCCAAAGAGCGTAAAGGTATTTTTGAAGTGCACGTGAGAAGTTTAAAACTTAGTCCCGAAGTGGATTTAGAATATTTTGCCAAACAAACCCCCGGTTTTTCGGGCGCAGATATTGCCAATGTATGCAACGAATCGGCTCTGATAGCTGCGCGGCACGGCAAGAAAACCGTAGAAAAAGAGGACTTTTTGGCAGCTATTGACCGTATTGTAGGAGGTTTAGAGCGCCGCGGAAGTATGATCTCTCCGGAAGAGAAAAAAGTGATTGCCTATCACGAATCCGGTCACGCCGCAGTGGGTTGGCTGTTAGAGCATGCTTCTCCATTAGTGAAAGTTACAATTGTGCCTCGCGGTAAATCACTGGGCGCTGCCTGGTACTTGCCCGAAGAGCGCCATATTACTACTACCGAACAGATGTTCGACGAATTAACCGCCACCCTGGGAGGGCGCGCAGCAGAAGAAGTGGTTTTCGGAAAAATCTCTACCGGCGCCCTGAGCGACCTCGAAAAAGTTACCAAACAAGCATACGCCATGGTGGTCTATTACGGATTAAATGAAAAGATTGGAAATATCAGCTTTTACGACTCCACAGGACAACAAGAGTATGCGCTTACTAAACCTTATAGTGAAAAGACTGCACAACAAATAGATGAAGAGATTAGCAAACTTTTAGAATCCGCTTACAAACGCGCAAAAGAGATCTTAATGGAACATCGAGAAAAATTAACGCAATTAGCAGAAATTTTAATCGAAAAAGAAGTTATTTTTGCCGAAGATTTGGAAACTATTTTTGGAAAACGTAAAAATGAACCTGAAAAATTAACCTGATGACACCCGGCACCTCTTTCGACACATTAAATACCACCTCTAAAGAGAACATGCGAAGAAAAATTCGCCATGCACTTACTCAAAAGAGTACCAGCAAATTCCCCTATATTGATATTCACGCCGACCTTTTTGAAAAACCAGATAATCTTCTTAATGAATTTTGTATCAATTTTAGAAACGCAGGCGGAAAATTTATTGTTTGCAACAAAGATAATTTTGTAGATATTCTGCATAGACTAATTGTGGGACAACACTATGCAACTATTCTGAATACCAATCACTCCATCTCTCCGGCGCTCACAAAAAGAAATTTGAACTATATTACCTGTATTGACTCCCACCAGCAAGTAGATGTTGCTATTGTTTATTCCGATATGCTGATTGCCCGAACAGGGAGTATGCTTTTTACTCAAAAATTCTCTCTGTATCCTTCGGTTCGAAATATTACAAAAGATATTATTGTGGTTGCTTTTGAAAAAAATTTAGTGCTTGATTTAAAAGATGCTTTTCAGTGGCAACAAGAAAAAAATCAAGGAATTTTATATGATTTTGTGGAGATTATTACCCCAACCAAACCGGTAAATGATAAGGGAGAAGAAGATTATTCTCCCCTTGAACCGCGTTTTATTTTACTGCTAATTCAATAAGTAAATGAAAACTCTCGTTGCCCGCATCATAACCGGAATCATATATCTTTCTGTTTTAGCGCTTGCTTTCTTTTTCTCGAATTTTGTTTTGGTAACCGTTTTTACAATTTTTCTTATCATTGCACTTTTTGAATACATTCAATTAACCCAAAAATTCCCCGCTCAAAAAAATAATACACAACACATTATTAAAAAATATTGGTTACCTGTCGTCTGGATTTTTCTACCAGTGGTTTTGTTGGAATATTGGTGTGTGATATTGAATGCCACAAATATTGTGGTTGCTCTTGTGATAATTTTATGTGCTAACGATACATTAGCATACGTTTTTGGTTCTCTTTTCGGAAAGCATAAAATGTGGACTAAAGTATCGCCGAAAAAAAGTTGGGAGGGTTTTTTCGGAGGGCTATTATGTACTTTGTCAGCAAGTTGGTTTATAATAAAAATACCCTATTTCCAAAGCGATATATTTACAGACCCCTATATTTGGATAGGTTTTGCATTTGTAGTAATTATTGCGGGTACTGTGGGCGATTTTGCTGAATCTATGATTAAACGGTATGCGCAACAGAAAGACAGCGGCAATATTCTTCCCGGACACGGCGGCCTTTTAGATAGAATTGATTCTATCCTTTTCGCCGTTCCCGCAGGATTTGTTTATTGGGTAATATTTAAGATTTAAAGACTTGTGGTTTTTTTTAGAGATTCCTCGCTGCGCTCTGAATCTAATACAATAATAGCACTTCGAAAAAAACTTAACCATAATAAACAAAATATAGCCCTTTTTCAGAAAAAAGATTATTTTCGCCGCCGTATTGCGGGGTAGAGCAGTGGTAGCTCGTCGGGCTCATAACCCGGAGGCCGTAGGTTCGAGTCCTGCCCCCGCTACTAAGGGAAACGCTATTAGTTTTATAATCAAATTGGTAGCGTTTATTGTTTTCCTTTTTTGCGCCACGTTTGCACTACTTGAAAAATAATTTCATAGCTAATTTAACAAGTTTCTATCGTAAAATTGATAAAATCAACCAACGGCTTTACCGCTCTAAAACCATTTGAAACAAAATTCGCAAAATCTTCATTGAGCTCGTCCTGCGGCTTGAAATAGTGTGAAGTGAAAAAATGTTTGTTTTTTAGTAGTTCTATGTCGGGAAAATCTATGGGAAAACCGGTGGGCGCCTTCTTCAGTTTTTCAATCTCCTCAATCCCTTCAGGATAATATTTTTTAAAATCAGAAGTGTTTAGTATCGCTTTAAATTCATCAATTTGATAAAAAATCTCTTTTCTAATTGTTTTAAGATATTCGGGTAGTGGCATGTAGATACCTCCGCCAAAAAAACTTTCTTCCGGATCTAAATGAAAATAGTAACCGGCTAAATCGGAATTTTTCCCGCCGTTTTTTGCAAAATAAACGCCAAAATGGGTTTTATACGGCTCTTTGTTGGGAGAAAAACGCACATCTCTGTAAATACGAAAAATGCACTGTTTTACTTCAATATTCTGCAGCGTGTGGTCGAAAGATTTCAGATTGTCTAACAAACTATTGGCAAAATCCGCAAAGTTTTTTCTTGCTTTGTCTGCATCCGGTTTGTGCGCCTGAAACCACTCGCGATGGTTATTTTTCTTTAAATCAGTTAAAAACTGCAATGTTTCGGGGGTAATTTTTGTCATGATAAAAAATTTTTGCAAAGAAACAAAAAAAATATATTTTCGCCGCCCTTTAACCTGCGGATGTGGCGTAATTGGTAGCCGCGTTAGACTTAGGATCTAATGTCGAGAGGCGTGGGGGTTCGAGTCCCTTCATCCGCACAAAGAATAAAGCCGGCTTTCTAAATTGTCGGCTTTTTTGCATCAATATGCCGTAGCCAACGTAGCTACACTGACTTTCACAGATGGTGTCGCTAATAATTTATGAATAGCTGCTTCCAAAGTGGCACCGGTGGTCAACACATCATCACAAATCAAAACATGCTTGTTTCTTAAAACCTCAATATCTGTGAGCTGAAACACCTCTTCTACATTTTTCCAGCGACTAAAACGGTTTTTCTTGGTTTGCGTTTCTGTAAATTCCGTACGTATCAACAATTTTGTATTGTACGGAATCTGCATGCCCGCGCTCAATCCTTTGGCAATCCACTCACTTTGATTGTAACCTCTTTTTTTCTCTTTCTTTTTGTGTAATGGAATGGGAATAATCATGTCTATTGTTTTCCATTGCTCATTTTGAACAAGTTGTATTCCATACATATTGCCCAAAAAAGCGCCGATCTCTTTTCCTCCGCTATATTTAAGATGATGCAAAATTTTCTGTACCTGGTTTCCTTTTCTATAAAACAAAAACGATCCTACATTTTCCACTTGCACACGTCCCAAAAACAGTTGCATCAACGGAGAATTTTTAAATTCATGATAACGCGTCTCCGGAAAATTGTGCAAACAATGCAAACAAAAAAATTGTTCGTGCGGCAACAAAACATTCCCGCAAGAAACACAGGTGCGAGGATAGAAGAAATTGAGGATATGGGAGAGCATTTAAGATTTAAGATTTAAGATTTAAGATTTAAAATTCAAGATTTAAGATTTAAGATTTTTATGACCAGTGTATTGAGAGTTTTTTAAATATTTGATAAATCCCGATATTGATTTTGACAACAAAGTTGCAATATTATATATTGTATTAAATTCTTTATTTCCATTGCGTTCAAACCCTTCTGCAATATTATCCATAATAGACCCCGATGATGCTCTAATTTGATCACGAAGCTTAAAATCTTTTCCAAATAATTCATAATTAGTAATTTTGTAAATATCTTTACAAAATTCTCTGCTTAATTTCCATATTTCCAAATCTTCAAATTGTATTGCCATATATTTAAATCTTAAATTAAAAGTTGCTCCGCAAATATACACTCGATAATTCCTTTTGTCAAGGGGTGGTGCGATTTTTTTTGTTCTTTTGTGCTTCCAAAAAAAAATTATGCCTCTTATCAAATCTATTTCCGGTATTCGTGGTACAATTGGTAACAAATCCGGCGAAGACCTTACCCCTATTGATGTGGTGAAATTTACATCCGCGTTTGTAACATTAATAGTCGAAGGGAGAAGGGAGAAAGGAGAAAGCAGTATTGAGATGATGGATAGCCCTTACCTCGCACCTCGCACCTCGCACCTCGCAATCCTCATCGGTCGTGACGCGCGCACTTCCGGTACTTTCTTAAACCAAATTGTGTGCAATACGTTGCAAAATATGGGAGTGGATGTGATTGATGTGGGGCTTTCCACTACGCCCACTGTTGAGATGGCTGTGGTGAAAAATGGTGCTGATGGCGGGATTATCCTCACCGCCAGCCACAACCCAATGGAATGGAATGCGATGAAGTTGCTTAATGAAAAAGGAGAGTTTATCTCTGCGAAAGAGGGAAAACGACTATTGGAAATTGCTGAAAAAGAAGAGTTTGTTTCTGTTTCTGTAGAACAACACGGAAATTATACGCAATATGAACACGCCATTGAAGATCATATCAACGAGATTTTAAAATTGGATTTTGTGGATGTAGATGCCATACAGAAAGCCGATTTTTCCGTTGTTTTCGATGCGGTTAACTCCACCGGCGGTATTGCTATCCCGTTGTTATTAGAAAAATTAGGCATTACAAAGTACAAAGCCTTATATAGCGAACCTACCGGAATTTTTCCTCACAACCCCGAACCACTGCCCGAACATCTGCACGAAATCTCAGCCGTAATGAGAGGAGAAAGAGCAGAACCCTGCTCCTCATCACTCGTCACTCGTCACTCGTCACTCTATGATGTTGGTTTTGTTGTAGATCCTGATGTGGACCGGTTAGCCATCGTGATGGAAAACGGCGAAATGTTCGGCGAGGAATACACCTTAGTTGCGGTTGCCGATTACGTACTGCAATACAAAAAAGGGAACACCGTTTCCAATCTTTCTTCAACAAGAGCTTTGCGCGATGTAAGTGAAAAACATGGCGTTTTGTATTCTGCTTCCGCTGTTGGCGAGGTAAATGTGGTGGAAAAAATGAAAGAAACAAACGCCGTTATTGGAGGCGAGGGCAACGGAGGCGTTATATTGCCCGACCTGCATTACGGACGCGACGCATTGGCAGGTATCGCGCTCTTTTTATCGTTCATGGCTAAATCGAAACTAAAATGTTCTGAGGTAAGGGCATCATATCCCAATTATGTGATTTCAAAAAACAAAATTGAACTTACAAAAGATATGAATGTTCAGGAAATATTACAAAAAGTAGCAACCAAATTTGCATCCCTTAATCCCAATACTATAGACGGTATTAAGATTGAATTTGAGCAGGGCTGGGTACACCTCCGCCCCTCCAACACCGAGCCGATTATCCGTATTTACGCGGAAGCAACCTGTGCGGAAGGGGCGGAAAAATTGGTAAATGAGGTAACATTAAGTGCTTTCCAATAAGATAAAACTTAATGGATTAGCTTTTTATATTCGGCAACTCTAATCCAATCCCTTTCTTCTTATCAACACCCTTAAGCACAAACCCGAAAATTAGCGCTGCTATACCAAGACAAGCAAATACCAACATAGGGTTAGTATAATTGTAGGAGGTGGCAGCAATTTCCGGCGTCATGGTGCCTTCTTTTAACGCTAGCGCAATATCGGGATTAGAAGCGTCTAAAACCTTACCTATTAGCAACGGGAAAAGCCACAAACCGATATTTTGAATCCAAAAGATCAAAGCGTATGCCGAACCTATAACTTTACTATCTACCAGTTTAGGCACACTGGGCCACAGGGAAGCCGGTACTAACGAGAAGGAAGAGCCAAGTACAAGAATGGTAATGTAGGCAACAACCACACCTCCAACTTCGCTTCCTTTAAACATCGGCAACACAAATGCAAAAGTTAAATGACACACTATCAATAAGATTGAACCGAGCATGAGCATGGATGCTGCTTTACCTTTGGTATCTACATACTTGCCGAGAATGGGTGTGATACCCACCGCCAATAATGGAAATACTGCAAAAATGGTTTCTGCCGACTGACGCATATAACCCATGATACAAAACGTTACTAAAAAAACTACAGCAGTGGTTAATAAAGTTATCTTCATTCTTTTTTTACAGAAATTACTTATAAATGCTGTTGCAGCTGCAATCAACATAATAATGTATTGAATGATGACAACCGGAGCAATAGTATGTGCCGGATTGTCGGAATTCCAGAAAGAATCTGTCGGCACTTCGGTAAAAGTCAGGTTGCATTGAAGCATATTTACAGCAAATTTCTGGAATGGGAAAATTGCAGAATAGTAGAGCACACAGAGCAGCGCCACAAGCCAAAATCCGGTACTGGAAAAGATTTTTCCAAGATCGCGTATTTGAAATGGATCATCTTTTTCTTCCGCTTCGCCGGTTTGTGCATCTAATTTTTTATCCATAAAGAAATAGACAATAAACATTATGAGAGCAATCATTAAAAGAATTACTCCAAATGCTACAGAACGGGAAACATCAATATTTCCTCCAAGTTTTGCAAACACAGGTGAGAAGATCATACAGGTGGCAACACCCAGTCGCGCTAATGCCATTTCAGATCCCATAGCCAGCGCCATCTCTTTGCCTCTAAACCATTTCACAATTCCGCGAGAAACGGTAATCCCCGCCATTTCCACGCCACAACCGAAGATCATAAACCCAACCGATGCAAATTTGGCAGATGCCGGCATTTCGCGATAAAATGGGGAGATCCCAAGTTCATCAAACCCCGGAATATAATTTAAATTTAGTGTAAACCAATTCTCTAATCCACTGCCTATAAACGTTTTTGTTACGGCATACCAATTTATTGCCGCGCCTATGAGCATGACCAATCCGGACAAAATTGCCGTAAAACGTACGCCCATTTTATCCAAAATAATTCCTGCGAAAATAAGGAAGAAAATAAAAACATTTAAGAATGTTTCGGAACCCTGCATGGTACCGAAAGCGGTTGAATCCCAACCTCGGGTGGATTGCATCAGGTCTTTAATTGGTGAAAGTATATCCATAAAGATATACGAGCAAAACATGGCAAATGCCAAAAATACCAATGCGGTCCAGCGAATCGCCGGAACGTCTTTCATTAATTTTGTAATTTTTTCAGACATAAAATTTTTATTAAGTGTTAATATAATGTTGTTATTTGTATTCTAACGCTTTATAGTATTGATAATCATCAAATTTCTTTTTAACTTGCGAAATTATATATTCCGGAGACCACCGGATTAGATCGTAATAACTAAATCTACAAAAAGTCATAAAATTTAAAAGATCATCGTCCACCAAACCGGTAAGAGCGCTTACTAAATCTCGATTGTACTTTAAAGGTAAATTATCTGCTTCTTCTTTATTATCAATTAATTCGCTATATAAACGTTCTAATTTTTTCTTTTTACTGTATTTATCATACAAATAAGATATTGGACTTGAAAATCCTTTTGGCAATACATTTAACACATTCACACCATACTCTGATGAATAGTCTGCATTAACTCTATCTTCCTGAGTAAGCGAGGTTCCTTCTATGGTTTTATTAATATCTTTTAAATGAACATTAACAAAATCCTTTTTAAATTTCTCATACGTAGGGGGTAAAGCATAGATAATCACCTCTTTTAAGGCAATAGTCTTAAAAAAAATAGCAATATCTAATGTTTTATTATCAATAATATTTTGTGTAATAACCGATATATTTTGTTTATAAATTGGTTTCGATACAATAAGAGAATCTCCTTTGGCTACTAAAATATTAAAAAATCCATCTTTATCTGTAAAACTATACTGTTTTGTGTTAAAATTATAGATATTTGCATTGCTTATTGGAAAAAAAGTAACTCCATCAAACACACTACCTTTTAATAAAATACGGTGCTGTGCATGAGAAAAAAAAGGGAAAATAAGAAAGATGAAGAACCATTTTTTCATAGGTCGCAAAACTAACAAATTACTGAACATATTTTTTTTATATTTATAAAAAATGAAAAAAAATAAATTTTAATACAATATATATATACCGATGTTAATGTTGTTGATAAATTTTTATGTGTTATTTTTGAGATTATTATAAATGAAAAAAATAAAAATTATTGTTGAAATCATATTAAAAAAATCTGTTTTTTTGTGGATATTTTTTTTTGATAAAATTATCAACCGTATAATAGATTTTAATTAACAAATTATAAACAAGATATGAATAGTGATTTACAATTTTTAAAGACAAGAGCAAATTTTATTCGTTTTTCTTATATTGAAGAGATGGAAAAGCATTTATTGGCTTTTGAAAGCAAATTATCTTCTAAAAATATTAAGGTAAGATGGATCAGCGGAGAATTAGAGTTAGTGGATTTTATTAGCAAAACCATGCCAAAAAATAATTATAATAAAGTGTGTTTTGATATTCCTAATATTTCGGACAGTTATTTTGATAAGAAAAACATCATTAAAAAAATAAGTATTGATTCTTTTGAAAAAAATAACGATACTGCGGAACATCTTGTCATTCAAGCCAATTTTGGAATTGTAGAAAGCGGCTCTGTTGTTTTTATGAATAAATTGAGTAAAAACTGTTTCAATAACTTAGAGAAAATATTTATCATATTAAATATTAATGATTTGGTTGTAAAACAAAACGATTTTGAAATTTTAACATACCTTCAAAAACAGATAGACAAGTCGTTCTGTATAGAAGATATTAAAATAATTTCCGCCCCCCCTTCCAAAATTATCACGAAGAAATTTCAAATGTCGAATGAAGAAAACTATACATCGGAAAAAATTGAAGTATATGTTTTATTATATGATAATGAGATTACTGAGATGCTGGAAGATAACGTATTAAGAGAAACTCTCTATTGTATTAATTGTGGAAAATGTAAAGAGGTTTGCCCTGTTTACCAACAAACAAAAGAGTTTTCACCCATAGATTTGGTTAAATATCACTGTAAAGATGAGAACAAAAGAGCGGTAAAGTTATTTGAAAACACAACGCTTTGTGGAAATTGTAATGAAGTTTGTCCGGTGCAGATCAACTTTACCCAGCTTCTTATCAGTCAAATGCAATATTTTTCAAAACGAAACAATAATCATGAAAAAAATTTAGATCTTTTCAAAGTTTTTACTAAACGCCATAAAATGAATAAACTAAATTCAAAATTTAGACGCTACTTTTTTGTAAGAAAATATTATGGCAAAAATAAAAAGTTAACAAACTATCTTTCAAATTGTAAGGAAGACTTTTTTAATATAACTTGGCGGTTAATTTCTCCCTGACCTTGTTAGATTCTTTGGCTAAATCTCATTTAGCCCCAATATTTTAGATTTATTCATATTGAATTTATGATACTTTTGCATTGCCATTTCAAACCAATTCTTTATGAAACAAATTCTACTTTTTCTTACTATTATATTTGCTACAAACAGCCTTTTACAAGCCCAAAACCGCATAATAGCCCGCGGTGCAGAACCCGGCGAACTCTACTTAACAGGATTGTGGTATGGTATTGGTGCTCCCTGGGGGTATCCTTTTTATGACACCGTACGTATGGCGATTTATAGAATGACAGAAAACGGCAAAAAACTAACCGTTCAATATGATGCCGGCTATCTTTCCGATAACCCCGAATATATAGTAATTCCAGACTATATCATTGCCGACGCTACTCCCGGAGCACTTTATAACAAACAAATATATTTCAAAAACAGCTCCTCACATACCGCGCTTTGGATAAGTTTCGATTATGGGGAAAATTGGATGTTGAGACAAGATAATATAGGCTCCGTTAATTTTTTTTCGGCAAATTATGAAGGAATGATTTATCGAAGCGGTCCACTTAAAAGTACTGATTATGGTACAACTTTTTTTAATGTTGAAGGTGGTATTGGATCACAAGGCGAATTTGGATGGGAAGAAAAAGAAATTTTTGCAGTGGGTGCTTACAATAGCTATGACGGAGTATTATATCATACATACGATTTATATAAATCATACATTGAAATACCTATAGACAGCCTATTTATATTTGGTCAAATCAGCGGAATTTTTCCCGACGTTTACCGTGGCGGGTTACCGGGCGAGGTTTATATTAGTTCATGGTTTCCCGATTGGACTTATAAAGTATCTTTTAGCGCAGATACAGGCTACACTTTTCGCCATGCTTTTATCAGCGAAACTTATGACCCTTATAATTCTTATTTATCTATGCCTTTCTTTATGTCGGATAGAGAACCGGGTGTTTTTTATATCATCAGAACTTGTTATGTGGATGATACTAATCCTTTGGGTTGGCATAGAAAAGTTTGTATAGAGTATTACAGAGATTACGGAGAGATATTGGAAGCTACTTTTTGTCATGACATTACAAAAAATTATGAATATGAGGATGTAATATGCGCGCATGATACATATTTAGATTCACATGTTTATCTTAATTCAATTCAGCTACAATGGTCTAACTCAGCAGAGAGTTCAGATATCAGCGGTTATCATGTTTACAGAAACAATTCTCGTATAACAAGTGTGCTGCTTACTGATACCCTATATTTAGATGAAAATCTACTTAATGGCAATTACGAATATTATGTACGTTCCTATTACAAAATTGGTTGTGTGTCGGATAGTTCAAATCATGTATCAGAAATTGTTAATGTTAAAGAAGATTGTGAGCTTGTAAACGATTTGATTTCAGAGAAAATTAATGATAATAATATTCTTCTTAGTTGGTCGGAACCCGAAAGCGATTTGCAAATAGAGGGTTACCGCATTTACCGAAATAATACAATACTAACCAATGAATTTGTCTTAGCTCTAACTTATTTAGATGAGAATTTACCTAACGGAACTTATAATTATTATGTGATAACACATTATACAAATAGTTGTATATCGGATAGTTCAAATCATGTAATAGAGACGATTGAACTTGGAATAAATGAGTTTTTTGATGAAATAACGGTTTATCCGAATCCCACAACGGGAACGTTACAAGTGACGAGTGACGAGTTACAAGTGACGAGTGTTGAAATTTTTGATGTTTATGGAAGAAAACTAATTAATTTTCAATTCTCAATTCTCAATTCTCAATTAAAAATTGATATTTCTCATTTGCAAGCAGGAATTTATTTTGCAAAAATAACCACTGAAAGGGGAATTACAATCAGCAAGATAGCCAAATATTAATCATTAACAATTAACCATTTAAAAACATTGCTTATGAAAAAAGTATTTACAATTTTATTTTTTGTAACAGCATTTATTTTTAATTCTAATGCACAACAATGGGTAAGCTTTTCACGAAACGAACCAAGTGTACCCAATCTAAATCTGTTAACTTCTAATACCCAAACAGTAAGTTTTGATCTAACTATTCCAGGTATTTATAAATTAGATACTCTTGCTAACAGTTCTGCTTTTACACGTTTAATTTTACCGGGTAGTGTTACTATTAATTCGGCAGGCGCACCGGAAATTCCTGTATTGTTGTACAATATTGCAATACCTGAATGTTCAGGAGTAAATATTACGTACAACATTATTTCACAACAAAATATGCCCTCTTGCCTTCTATATCCTGTACCGCAAATGGTAGTTGAAGTAAATCCGGATGGTTTTGAGGAAGCTGTGGAACAATTTACTTTTGACCCTACCGCTTATGCACTACCACGTTCCGGCAATGAACCTGTGGCTGCTATTTATTCCTCCGGTACATTTCGTGCACAACGTTATGTAGAAGTTATGATTTGCCCTGTTGTGTATTGTCCTGTTACTCAACAATTATCAGTAATAGACGAAATAGAAATAACGTTGACTTTTATCAACCCAAAAGGAGTATTACGGCAAAATGTGGGTATCTTTAATAAAGTAGCTACGAATGCTTTTATCAATTATGAAGATGATGGAATAAGTGCTGCTATCAACGACAAGGCATTTGAAAAAACAGGCTTTACACAAGGCAATGTGCAATATAAAAAGATAAACACTCCTACGGATGTGCTCAATATTACTGCTGATTATCTGATTATCTGTGCCAATGCCTTTTATCCATCCGGTGGAATACCTCATAGCGAAGTTTTACGACTTGCCAACCACCGCGCTTTTTATAACGGCTTTGATGTGATGATACTAAATGTGGAAGATATTCTTTCTGATGCAGTAGGGTTTTATTATGAAGAACAAGATAGTGTTCCTCCCCATCTACATAAAAAAGAGCAACGCATGCGTACGTGTATTCGTACTATTTATGAAACCGGCATTGCCCATCACACTGGAGATGGTAAACTTGGTTATGTATTGCTAATAGGAGATTGTCTTGCGAACAATACAGGGATGCCCACTTCGTATGATCATGATGTGACAGGACCAAATCCTGACATAGTTCCTTCCGATTATTACTTTAGTTGCATAACTAAAGATGAAACCGGTATTTATGATGATATTGCTGATTTGTTAATAGGTAGATTTAGCGTTGAAAATACAACTCATTTATACAATATGGTTGAAAAAACCATTTATTTTGAAACAGAATACAGTCCGACTACTTGGCGCAAATCAACAGGATTTACTAATGGAACATGGTTTCTACAATCTCATACTATCGCATATTTCAACTTTATCAATTCATTCCTTCAAAATACAGAGTGGAATAGTTTTTTTGTAGATCACTATAATATACCCGGTTCATTTGATCAGACAACCTTAAACTATATGAATGAAGGGGTAACTTTTTGTCAATATGTTGGACACGGTAATATTACACTATGGGAAAAAAATATTGATATAACTAATTTAACTACAGGACTCCATAATGACTATAAGCCAATGTTTATAAGTACTCAATCATGTTCAACAGGTCAGTTTGATAATGCTTACTGTATTGCAGAGTTTTTTACACGATATTCACCAACTAAGGGAGCTGTGGGTTATGTTGGTGCATCCCGAATTACCATGGGCAATCCAAGTAATCAAATTGATACTTTGAATTTGTTTTATTGGGAATGTTATCCATATTACTTATTTAGCCATAATATTTCTATTGCAGGAGAATTAGTGCTAACAGCCAAAATGAATCATAGAGGTGAATCTATCCTTTGGCTTCAAGCTGAAGTTCGACACCTATACAAATATATTAATAATCTTTTTGGAGACCCAGCTCTAAATATCATGGCAAAAGGTTATGAAATAACACGTAATGTAACCACAGATTGTTCCGCAGAAATTTCATGCAATGTTCGCGTACATAATGGTGCTACTTTAACTATACCTCATAGCTGCAACCTTAATATCCTTGCAGAAGGCAAACTGACCATTGAAGCAGATGGAAGCTTGAATATTGCAAATGGTGCGCAAATTAACGGCTATTTTGCAAGTAGGGATTCTTCTATTCATGTTAAAGGTGGTGGATTTACAGTAGGAAGCGATGTAACATTCAACTATCTCAAGGGAATTTTGCTGGAAAATAATAAAAATAGCCAAGGGCTTCCACTTTACGATGATACAAAACAGTATAATATAACTAATGCTATCTTTAATAGTACCCCTCTAACACATTCAGGTTCTATGTTGAATATCGCAAACTGCACCTTTAATACAGGGAGTCATGTTAATACATCTACGAGTTCATCGAATATTGATAATTGCACTTTTAATCAAACCACATTTAATACAAGTTTTGCAAATAAGACGTCAACATTGCAAGATGTTACAGTTAGCAACAGTCATTTTATAAGTAACCAAAATGAAAATGAAGCTATACAAATTAACAATGCAAGAATTTTAGAAGTCTTTAATAATACAATTACTGGATATGAAACTGGAATTAATTTAACTTCAAGTGGTGCAACCACAGCATATTACGAAGGTTGTAAAACTGTTAGTGCAATTCATCACAATGAGATTTCAAATTGCTATACAGGGATTGAACTTTATAACTCAATTGTTAATATCGCGAGCAATAATATTCATGATAATGAATTCGGTGTTAGACTATTTAACAACAGTAGCACCTCATTTGGACGTTTAGACATACCAACTGTTGTACCGCAAATTATTAGCGACAATGAATCCTATGAATTATACGCCTCGTCAAGATCATTTCCTATCATTTTCCGATTTAATAAAATTTTTGATGTTAATCTTGGTAATAGTTTTGATGATCCAATGATTTATTGGGATTTGGAAAACCTAGATAGATTTCCTTCATCAATGCTACGTGATGTGAAATACAATTGTTGGGGCTATACTTTTGACCCGTTAGAAGACTTTTATCCATCAAAATACTATATCTATAACCCACTTTGGCAGTGTGGTAAGTCTGTTATTGCGACATTTGACACTGTTGAAATACTTTATCAATTAGGATTAGATTATGTTGCTGAACTTGATTTTATAAATGCCAAAACTGTTTTTAAGAATATAATTGAAAACCATTCACAAAGTAGTTTTGCCATTGCTGCCATGAACGAATTGTTTTCTTTACAACATTTTTCAAGCAATGGTTTTTATGAGTTGCATGATTATTTAACTTCAATTAGCCCATCAGACAGCAACTTGTTTGACGTAGCGGACTTTTTAGCAACCCGCTGCAATGTATGGATACAAAACTGGCAGCCCGCAATAGATTGGTACGAGAATCGTATTGAAAACCCGCCCAGCTATCCAGACAGCGTATTTGCCGTAATAGATTTGGGAGATATTCATTTAATGATGGAAGTAGATAGCGGGGCTAACGGCGCTAAATCAAGCGCATCCTGCCACTATCGTCTTGCAGAGGTCAAACCAAAATCGAAACAGGAATATGAAACCAATAAGGCAAACTTATTAGCTACATTACCACAAATAAAAAACACACAAACAGATCAACCTAAAATGGCTACTAAGGACAAAAAAGGAGTATTAGGACAAAATATTCCAAATCCTGCTAATGGTACCACTACGATTAAATACGAAATTTACACGGAAAGTAATATAGAAATTAGAATTTACAATATAACCGGACAATTAATAAAAAAGTTACAATTAGGAATACATCAACAAGGAAACTATCAAATAGTAGTGCCTTTGGAAAATATTACTAATGGAATTTATAATTATACGCTTTTTATTAATGGCGAAAAAACGGACACAAAGAAAATGGTAATAAATTAGTCTTGAAAAATAAACAAAAATCATGTACGAATGAAACACATAAACTTATAAACCAAAATAAAACATTATGGCAATCGTAAAACCATTCAAAGGAGTTCGTCCTCCAAAAGAAATTGTAAAACAATTAGCATCACGTCCGTATGACGTGTTAAATTCTGAAGAAGCGCGTATAGAAGCGGCAGAAAATCCCTATTCTTTACTTCGCGTAACCAAAGCGGAAATTGATCTTCCCAAAGGTATTGATGAACACTCGCAAGAAGTGTATGATAAAGTAGTAGAAAACTTTAATCTGTTTAAAGAGAAAGGATGGTTGGTGCAAGAAGAAGAGGAGAAATTCTACATCTATGCACAAACCATGGAAGGCAAAACCCAATACGGTATCGTGGGTTGCGCCCATATTGATGATTATCTGAATGATAACATCAAAAAACATGAACTTACCCGAAAAGATAAAGAAGAAGACAGGATGATTCATGTGCGCATTACCAACGCCAATGTGGAGCCGGTGTTTTTCTCCTATCCGGCAAACCCAAAAATTGATGCCATTGTTGAAAAAATTGTTAAAGAACAAGAGCCTGAATATGATTTTGTTGCGGACGAAGGTTTTGGGCACCATTTTTGGGTAATTAATGATGCTGCTATTAACAAAGAGATCGCAGAAATTTTTGAAAAAGAGATACCTTCATTGTATGTTGCAGATGGGCACCACCGAACCGCAGCCGCAGCTTTAGTGGGCGGAGAAAAACGCGCCCACAACCCACATCACACCGGAAAAGAAGAATACAACTATTTTATGGCAGTATTATTCCCCGATAATCAGTTGAAAATAATTGATTATAACCGTGTAATTAAAGATTTAAACGAACTCACGAGTGAACAATTATTAGAAGCGCTGAAAATATCTTTTGAAGTAGAAGAAAAAGGCACCGAAATTTACACACCCACCAAATTACACGAATTTAGTATGTATCTCAATGGCTTGTGGTACAAACTGAATGCTAAAACCGGAACCTACAACGATAACGACCCCATCGGCGTGTTGGATGTTACCATCTTGTCGAATTTAGTGTTAGATAAAATTCTCGGAATTAAAGATTTGCGCACCGACAAACGGATTGATTTTGTGGGAGGAATTCGCGGGTTAGGCGAACTGAAACGCCGCGTGGACAATGGCGAAATGGCTGTTGCTTTTGCTCTTTTCCCCGTATCTATGAAACAACTGATTGATATTGCCGACACAGGAAACATCATGCCCCCGAAAACCACCTGGTTTGAACCTAAACTAAGATCCGGATTGGTAATTCATGAACTTGAGTAAATATCTAAACCAAAAGAATAATAAATAAATTTTACCTTTCTACAATATAGTTGCAAAAGTTTGTGTTTATTTGCAACCCAAAATAGATATCATAATGAAATTTTCTAAAATTATCCTGCTTACGTTCTGTTACTGTACGGTTTTGTTGGCATTTTCACAAGAACTAACTAATGAAGAAATCAAACCAATAACAAAAAAAGAAGAGGTTGAAGTCTTTAGAGATAGATTAATAGTTGACGTTTTCCACTCATTTTGGTTTCATGTGCCGAATGGAGTTACCCATAAGTTTAATCCCGGATTTAATATAGCTGTTTTGTGGGATTTCAAAGCAACTAAAAAAAGCCCAATCTCTTTTGGTTTGGGGGTAGGCTGCACCTATCACACCCAATTTTCTAACGCACAATTAACATATAACAATCAAAAAGGACTTACAAAATATTATATACTTCCGGATATTGTGGCGCAAAAAGATAGTATGAAATTAAACCGAATGACCTATCTAAATTGCAACATTCCTTTTGAGTTTAGGTATCGCCATAAAAATGGTTTTAAATTCACGGTAGGTGTACGTCTCGGATTGGTTGCCGAAATCTCGCAACGCTATAGAGGAAACAACATTGAAGGCAACGGCAGCACCGATAACTACAAACATTTTCTAAAAACCGGTCGTCAAAATGTGAACTTTGATGCCTATATCCGCTGCGGCTGGAAGTTTGTTGCCATATATTACTCGTATCAGGTAAACAGACTATTTAATGAAGGCAAAGGACCGGCAGTAAACCCCATGTCTATTGGAATTTCGCTCTCGCCTTTTTAAATAGTTATTTTATAGGTGTAAATATAGTTTTTCTAATATGCCATCTATAAGATTGATGTGAATTAAGGTTGATAGATCCTGATTTTCCCATTACCCAAGAGGATTGTGTGATAATAAATGCATTATCTGCGGTAGTTGCATCAAAAATATTGTCGCCTGTTGCAAGGTAATGATAATCAGAAAACGCTAAATGATATAGGGATAGTTACCCACATTTTTTAAAAATAATTTGCAAAAATAAAAATCTTTCAACATCGTTTATAAAATCAAACCTAACATGTATGAAAAAATTTATCCTCTTAATCACCATCGCTTTGTCGGTTTTATTAGTAAAAGCCGATGAGGGAATGTGGCTACTATCCCTTCTTAACAAAAATTATGAAAAAATGCAAGAGATGGGGTTAACCCTTTCTGTTGAAGAAATTTACAGTATCAACAATGCCTCTATTAAAGATGCTGTTGTAATTTTCGGTGGAGGCTGCACCGCAGAGATCATCTCCGAAAAAGGATTGTTGTTAACCAACCACCACTGCGGTTACAATACCGTACAAGCGCTTTCAACTCCCGAAAACAATATCCTTGCTAATGGCTTTTGGGCAAAAACACACACCGATGAACTGCCTTGCCCCGGGCTAAACGTAACTTTTTTTATTCGTATGGAAGAAGTTACAGAAAAGATATTAGCAGAATTGAACGACGATATGACAGAACAACAACGCCGAGATAGTATTAGCAAACGTAGCCGCGAGTTAGAACAAGAGTATAGCGAAAATGGAAAATATAGCGTTCGTATAGCCAATATGTTTAATGGAAATGCGTTCTATATGTTTATCTATCAAGTATATCGTGATGTGCGTTTGGTGGGCGTTCCCCCCGAAAGTATGGGTAAGTTTGGCGGTGATACTGACAACTGGACATGGCCACGCCATACCGCAGATTTTTCATTGTTCAGAGTTTATACCGATAAAGAAGGAAATCCCGCAAATTATTCGGAAGAGAATATACCATTAGCCCCAAAATGGTATTTCCCTGTTTCTACCGCAGGAATTAAAGAGGGCGATTTTGCTATGGTTGTCGGTTTCCCCGGCTCAACCGACAGATTTCTATCTTCTTACGGCGTGAAAATGGCAATAGAAGAGAAGAATCCAACCATTGTAAAAGTGAGAGATACAAAACTTAATTCATGGCGCACATTTAAAAGAGCAGATCCTGTGATTAATTTGCAGTATGCTTCTAAATTCGCCGGAATCTCAAATTATTGGAAATATTATATTGGTCAAACACAACAACTTAAAAACAATAATGTATTTGAAAAGAAACTTAAAATTGAAAACGATTTTCAAGCATGGTTAAAACGTAATAATAAAACAGAATATAATTATGTAATTTCTAATATTGCCGACGCATACGAAGAACTTTCAAAGTTTGAAAAATTTACAAATTTGTATAATCAAGCTATTTTTGGCGGACCGGAAATTTTCTCATTGGCAAGTTCAAGCCGATCTTTATACGAATTATTACAAAAACAAGAAACAGATACACTTACAGTTACAGAGATAAAACAATTTGAGTCTCGGTTAAATTCCATTCAATCCCGATTAGATAATTTTTACAAAAACTATAATATTGAGGTAGATAAAACAACCACAGCAAAGTTGTTTGAACATTTTTATAATGAAACCACGCCGGAACAACGCCCACAAGTATTTAACGATGCTGTTGAAGAATGGAAAGAAGATTTCACGACCCTTACCGAAAATCTGTTTAATCACACCATGTTTGCAGATAAAAGTGTAACGGAAAAGTTTTTGCAAAATCCCTTTGTTGAAACGTTAAATAAAGATATGGCATATAATTGGTATTCACAGTTTACAGATTTGTATTATAAAATAATAGAACCGGTGGCAGAACAGCGCGAAAAACTTAATAAAGCCAATCGTTTGTTTGTGAGAGGATTGTTAGAGATGAACCCGGATAAATTGTACGCGCCCAACGCCAATAGTCAAATACGTTTAACTTACGGTTCTGTAGGTGGTTATCCGATAAAAGACGGATTACACGCCAAATTTTACACCACTTTAGAGGGCGTTATGGCAAAAGAAGACCCCGACAGTTACGAATTTATTATTCCTGAAAAACTGAAAAAACTCCACCAAAATAAAGATTACGGCCCATATGCAGAAGATGGGCAAATTCGTGTTAATTTTTTGACAAACAATGATATAACAGGTGGAAACTCTGGGTCGCCGGTCATTAACGGAAAGGGGCAACTTATTGGTTGTGCTTTTGATGGTAACTGGGAAGCTATGAGTGGCGACATCTTCTTTGAACCGGTGCTGCAAAGATGTATTAATGTGGATATTCGTTATATTTTGTTTGTAATTGACAAATTTGGAGATGCCAAACATTTAGTTAATGAAATGACCTTAGTAAACGATTAAAATTGGCAAAACGCGAAACCTTTCAAGAGCGACCAGTTTACACCCTTTCGGAAATAACAAAAAGTTTGGAAAGTGTCATAGCCAAGAATTATAACCGTGCTTATTATATTAAAGCAGAAATACTTAAACTAAACTATTATCCCCATTCAGGGCATTGTTATCCGGAATTGGTGGAGAAAGAAAACGGCAAAATAAAAGCACAATTACGCGGTGTAATCTGGTCAACGCAATTTAGAAATATTAACGAGCGGTTTGTGGCTATTACTGGTAATCCCTTAGTAGAGGATATTACAATTTTGTGTTTAGCAACTCTTGAGTTTAGCGCACAGCACGGGTTGGGTTTGCATATTCAAGATATAGAGCCTGTTTACACTTTGGGAGAGATGGCGCGCAACAAACGCGAAGTGATAGAAAAACTTAAAAAAGAGCAAATATTTTCACTGAACAAGCAAAAAAAATTGCCGTTAGTACCTAAAAATATCGCAATTATTTCTGTGGAAACCAGCAAAGGGTACAGCGATTTTATGATAACATTACAACAAAACAGTTGGAACTACAAATTTCAATGCACATTATTCCCTTCTATTTTACAAGGAGAGAAAGCGTTGATTTCGATGCCACACCAATTGTCGGAAATTTCAAAACGACAGCAAGAGTTTGACTGTGTGGTGATTGTGCGTGGCGGCGGCGGCGATGTAGGCATGAGTTGTTATGATGACTATAAGCTCGCCGCCGCTGTGGCTACATTTCCTCTACCGGTAATTACCGGAATTGGGCACTCCACTAACGAAACAGTAACCGACATGGTAGCGTTTGCAAATAAAATTACACCTACAGAAGTTGCCTACTTTCTAATTCAGCAGTTTCATAATTATTCTACGAAAATTGAGGAGTGTAGAGAAAAACTGTTAAAATATGTGAAATCACATATACAGGAAAAGGAGTTTTATTTTTCTAAAATTCAGCAACAGTTTTTAATGATAGTTGGAAAGTATAATCATCAAAAAGAAAAAGAGGTTCAAATCTTGTGGCAGCGTTTGCAAAATAGTGCCCTTCAGTATTTATTAAAACAACAAAGCACTCTTCAACAAATTCAAACGAAAGTAGAACTGCTTCATCCCGAAAACATTCTCAAACGCGGATACAGTATTACTATGAAAAATGGCAAAGCGCTCCGCAATACCGATGAGGTGCAGGCAGGAGAAACAATAACAACAAAGCTTTATAAAGGGGAAATTGAGAGCGTTGTAAAATAACAAAAAATAAGCCCTTTTAAGCCCTTTTACCCTGTTTTGGAATACTAACATTAAAAATCTTTTTTCTATGCTCTACCAAAGTGTTTTTAAATCAATGAAAATCAAATAAATAACGAAAAATCAATAATTATTACCATTTTCCTCACACCTTTTATCTCATACCTCGCACCCTTAACCTCGTACCTTTTACCCCTTCAAGTGCATCAACAGAACAGCAACATCCGCAGGATTCACTCCACTAATTCGGGAGGCTTGTCCTAGATTTTGCGGTTTCACTTTTGATAATTTTTCACGAGCTTCCAAAGAAAGAGATACAAAAGCATTGTAATCAAGTGTTGCAGGAATTTTTACATTATCAATTTTTGACATTCTATCTGCCAACTCTTTTTCTTTTTCTATATAAGGACCATACTTAATAGAGATCTCTACGTTTTCAATTTCTTCTTCATGCAAATTAAGATGTTCAATTTCTTTTTCAACGGAAGAAGAATTTTCCATGATGTTTACAAATGTTACTTGGGGACGAAGTAATAATTGTGAAATTTTTATGGGTTGTGTTAAAGGAGGGGTTTCAATAGTTTC
>Ga0123354_10000920_pt1 | contig 33071 bp, 23 predicted proteins | sample TergutLab28metaG_2_FD_97872 | JGI IMG/M metagenome (GOLD analysis project Ga0123354, IMG submission 97872) | Labiotermes labralis P4 segment gut microbial communities from Petit-Saut dam, French Guiana - Lab288 P4 | ecosystem: Host-associated > Arthropoda: Insects > Digestive system > Gut ... | reverse complement strand
ATAGTGCGCACTATTTTGCCTCAGGTCTTATTTATAATAAGATATCCAATTGTTACTCCGCTTGTATAGTGAATGGAGAAAGTCAAACAGGTGGCTTAGTAGGGTATAATGAGAAAAATTGTTCCATTTTAAATTCTTATGCAACAGGAAAAGTAACAGCAAGTTTAACTTCAGTAGGTGGTTTAGTTGGCTCTAACTATGGGACGATCTCTTATTGTCATGCTAAAGGTACTGTAAAAGGATCTAGTTTTGTGGGTGGAATAGTAGGATATAGCGGTGGGTGTATCGTTAACTGTGTTGCAGCCAATGATTCCGTTATTAGTCAGGTGCGGTGGAAAGAAGTTAACCGTATAGCAGGTTCTAGTAGGCACTGTGGCTGTTCCGGTAATTATGCTAATATCAATATGATAATACTTAATAGTGAAGGCCTCATAACTATAATTGAGCCATGGCACACATTAGAATCAGGAATTGGTAAAAACATGTCAACCCTTAAAAGTCGTGCTTTTTATACTACTGCAGATAATTGGTGTAACGAAGCTTGGGATATGATCTCAGTGTGGGATATTGAAAATGGAAATGGGTTACCTTTTTTACGCAAGAAAGAAAGGTAATGAAAGAGTAATGGTGGTCGCTTTTCCTGTGGTCAAGGTCGTGTTTTCAACGCCATAATCCGCGTAGAAACACCACCTTGCCCACCGCACAGCAAAAAATGGCGGCAAATCCCCCCGCGAGCATATTGTACAACAAAAATTACAATATGCCCTACGCTATATTTGCCGCCATTATTTGCTTCGGGCTAACGCACGCTCCAGAAAGTAATTGGGACTTGCAAGACCTAACAAAAGAAAAAACGGCTAATGACGCCGTTTCCTCTTTTGTTGCCCGCCCACCACCCAATAATGAACAGAAAAAATAATACCAAAAAAAATCATACAACTACACGAGTTACAGATAAAAAAACTATTTTTGCAAACTAAAAAATGCAACATGGGTAATATCAAATTATTTGAAGACAAACAAGTTCGATCAACTTGGAGTGAGGCGGAAGAAAAATGGTATTTCGTGGTAGAAGATGTTGTTGCTATTTTAACCGATAGCAAAGACCCAAAGCAATATATTAAACGGTTGCGCCAACGCGATGAGGAACTATCTAAAGGATGGGTACAATTTGTACCTACCCTTACAGTAGAAACCGGAGGCGGAAAGCAAAAGATGAATTGCGCCGACTTAAAAGGAATTTTCCGTATTATACAATCTATTCCGTCTCCAAAAGCAGAACCATTTAAGCGATGGTTAGCGCAGGTTGGAAGCGAACGGATTGATGAAATTGAAAACCCGGAAATTGCTACGCAACGAACGAGAGAATTATACAAATTGAAAGGATACCCTGATGATTGGATTGAAAAACGTATGCGGAGCATCGCTATAAGAGAAGAATTGACAGACGAATGGAAAAATCACGGAGTAAAAGAAAAAGTAGAATATGCCATTCTTACCGCAGAGATTTCAAAAGCGACTTTTGGGCTTACTCCTTCAGAATACAAACAGGTAAAAGGATTGAAAAGTCAGAACCTTCGCGACCATTTTAACGATCTTGAACTCATTTTTTCGATGCTTGGCGAAGCTTCTACCACCGCGATAGTTCGTACACAAAATCCCAAAGGATTTGTACAAAATATGCAGGCGGCTCGTGAAGGAGGAAAAATTGCAGGCAACGCACGAAAAGAGTTGGAATTAAAAACAGGAGAAAGCGTAGTTTCAGAAAATAACTTCTTACCGGAGAAGAAGGATGCCAAAAAACTAAAAAAGTAATGCAAAGATGACAGTTTTTTATTGCAACTTGGAAAAAATAATATCGTAAAAACTTGATAATGAGATAGATGTGTGAATAAAACCTGCCCATAACATGGGTTTGGCGCAAGCGGGGCATTATCTCGCGCGGACAGTTATTTTGCTATTTTCGCGGCGTGGCTCGCGTTGAAAGATTGTTGGGAAGCCCCGCCTGCGCCAAGCCCTGGCACGTTATACGAATATGGCGGACATGTCCCGTCCCGAAATAGGTTGACCAAGTTTAACCTAAATCATTTACCCTATGGAATTAAAACAAGAACAACCCTGCCGAAAACAGAACGGCAAAGAATGCTCATTTGAGTTCAAAAGTTTCGTCATTGAGCAAATCAATAATGGACAAATTTCTGTTAATTTTGCCGCCAAAAAGTACAATGTATCGAGAAGCACCCTCGAGTATTGGCGAAAGAAGTTAAGTAATTACAGTTCAAAAAAAACAAAGAAAAAGAACAGTTATTAACCCGAAAAAAGGTCAACGTATTTCAGGACAAGACATCTTGAAAAATACTAATTATAAGAGAAAGATTTTTTGTTATGGAAAATGTTGTATTTTTGCCATCGTGATACAAAAATAAAAAGAGATGGAAAGAATTGTAAATCTTCAAATAGAAAAATTGCCGGAAGGTGTTTATTTGGCAACTTCAGATAATTTACAGGGACTTGTTGTTCAAGGGAATAGTATTATAGAAACTGTTGAAATTGCGAGAGATGTTGCAAAAAAACTCATTGAAGCACAAGAACAAGGAATTGTAAACTTAGCAATGCTCAGTAATTCTTTTAATTATCCATTAGTAGTTTCCGTATAGTGCTATGGGCAGATTATCAGGTTTTAAATATAGAGAAATAGTAACTTTGTTGAAAAGGTTTGGTTTTGAATTTTATAGACAAGCAGCTGGCAGTCATGAAATTTGGTATAATCCTCAAACAAATAGATTTACTACTATTCCAAATCATACATGCGATATGCCCGAAGGAACATTAAGAGCAATTTTAAAACAAGCTGGTATTGATACTGATATTTTCTTAGGACAGAGACTATAAATGGCAGGCACAGAACCTAACGAGCGGTTTTATGAGATGTCGGCATTATCTCGCGCGGACAAATATTTTGCTATTTTCGCGGCGTTGCTTCGGCTGCGCTCAGCAACCATGCTCGCGTTGAAAGTGTGTGGATGCCTCAACTTCGCGAAGCCCCAGATCGTTGTGTGCCATAGCGGGACATGTCCCGTCCCGAAATAGGTTGACCAAGTTTAACCTAAATCATTTACCCTATGGAATTAAAACAAGAACAAGGCTGCCGGAAAAAGAACGGCAAAGAATGCTCATTTGAGTTCAAAACTTTCGTCATTGAGCAAATCAACATGCTAATCTTTATTTATTTTTTTATTAGATGTGTAATTTTTTCTACTTTTGCAACGAATATTTTAATATGAGTTCTATGAAAAAAATTATCTTCTTAACTTTAGTTTTATTCACCTATGCAACATCGTTATTTGCACAAATTACTCGAGAACAGGCAGATGCCATTGTGTTGGAGTACCTTCAAAATGAAATTTCCTTACCCTATGTGCTATATATCAATATGAATGTGCCGAGTGAAACCGGAATTGTGATAAGCACCTACAATGACGAGGATGTTAAAGTGAAATATGCTTGCTGGGTATATTATTTAAACGAATTTCCTAACGCAAATGGAGCTTGCCAGCACCGCTACCTGTTTGTAAAAGAAGATAACGGCAATCTTTTAGAAATTATTACCACCAATGATTTTGGTCCTGAATTAACAGAATGGATTGTTGTTTTACCTCTTAGTGTGATTAAATTAAGAGAAAACAACATTTCAATCTATCCTAATCCTACGACCGATGAATTACAAATTACGAATTACGAATTACGCATTGATGATATTGAAATCTTTGATGTTTTCGGAAGAATGCAAAAACTAAATCAAATACCGGAAATCGAAAAATCAGAAATTGTTATTAACATTTCACATCTCAATACCGGAATCTATTTCGTTAAAATTATTACCGAAACCGGTGTCCAAACCCAAAAAATAATTAAACTCTAAATATTATGAAACAGATATTATTATTTATTTTAGTGCTGCTCCTTTCCTTTTTTTCTTTGTCGGCACAAGTTACACAAGAACAAGCGGATGAAATTATTATTGAACGCATGGGCAACGATACAAGTTGCTATATTATTTATGCCAAAGATAGTGTTCAACTCGGATTTGAAATAATTACCTCTACCGGCGAAACACTCGAATTGGATTATTCGTGCTGGGTATATTATGTAAACTTTATTGATAAAACAAAGGGTAAATATTTAATTGTGAAAGAAAGCAATGGAAATTTGTTGGAAATAAACACAAAAAATGATGAAGATCCTATTGATTTGACATATTGGAGAATTGTTTTATTTTTGAAAGAATTTTCATTATCAGATTACTCTTGTCAATTGGTAAATCTTAACAACCCATCAGAAGATGGAGAAATAATAATTATTAATAGTGCCGAAGAATTAAAAAATTACATTACCTGTTCGGATAACATTTATCCTGATATTGATTTTACCATACAAACATTAATATTAGCTTTTGGTAAAACAAATCATGAAATTTTGGGAATCAATATAGAAAATTTTTTGCAACTTTCATGTAAAGAATATAAATTAGACTTACAAATCATTGTATATGATATAACCGACACCAAAGTATGGAATAAGGCAATAATCACAAATAAAATAGGAAAAAACAGTCATATTGAAGTAAAAGTAACCTATGAAGTACATTACACAACTATTGCACCAAATAGAACATGGCGTATAGAACATGGCTATGCCTGCCCCGAAATGGATACCTGTCATTGCTATCAAGGTTTAGAAACTATAAGTATCGGCAATATCCAATCATTTAACGGTAAAGAATATTACGAATTAATTACCGATGCACCTAACTGGGAAAATGGGATTATAACTTATGTTAGAGAAGAAAATGGTAAGGTTTTCTTTTATACGAAAGAATGTAATAAGGAATATTTATTGTATGATTTTGGTTTAAAAGTAGACGATGTGATTTCTTTAGTGGATGTTAGATTTCCATTTTCAATTTACAACCCTGGTTCTTGTGAACTCACAGAAGAAGATATAAATGCTTGTAGATATAAAGTAGCCGCAGTGGATTCGATAGAATATGATGGAATACAAAGAAAAAGACTCAAAATAGTTTGGTATTATAATACTGATCTATTTGATTATTGGGTTGAAGGTATTGGTAATATGAGAGGAATTACTTGGGGAGCAGTATACATGACGGGAGCGCACCAAGTAAAAGATTTCTATGAGGGAAACGAATTATTATTTATAAACGAAAACCCGCAATATTGTTGGATTTCGAAAGGAAAAACCAAATGATTCTAATTGTTAAAGAAAATAAATTTTAACCATATAAGAATGAAAAAATATTTACAACAACTCCTCATAGTATTTGTGTTGGGAATCATTATTCTAAAGATAGCTATCACCATGATCAACTTTGGATAAGCTTTGATTATGGGAAAAATTGGATTTTTAGAGATGAGGATTTTTATCCAAAGATTTGGCAGACACATATAGAAAATAAAATTTAGACTTTTTTTTCTTGTTCTTCAAAAAAAATATCTTTGCCGCTGTAAAAACAAAGGAACATGACCCAAATATTACTACAAAATAGTATTGACAATAGGCGGAGTGAAAATTGGAAATGATTCACAATAAAAATATAAATATATTATGCAAAACATTTGTATTGATTATTATACAGGCACAGGTGGGAGCGAATTGACTGCCATGCTACTTGCGGATAAACTGAAAATTAACAACTTAAATGTTAGAGTAAACAAAATTTTCAGAGACAAAGTTAGCGGGGTCAAAACGCTTGAAACAGATTATTATATTCTGATTTTCCCTGTTCATTCGTTTAACGCTCCCCAACCAATCTATGAATGGGTGGAACATTTGAGAGGAAATGATTGTAACACAGCGGTTATCTCTGTTTCGGGCGGCGGTAATGTACTTACAAATTCTGCGTGCCGATGCAAAACCGTTAAACTGCTGAAAAAGAGAAGTTTCAATGTAATTTTTGAAGAGATGGTTAGAATGCCCAATAATTGGATGAAAGTCCCCGACAAAAATAAATATACACACATACTTTCAAAATTACCACACAAAATTGACAATATTTCACAAACAATTATTGCCCAAAAAAGAAGTAAAAAAATCGTCTATTGGATTGATTATTTAGTATCTGCATTGGGAGAGGCAGAGAAAAAGGGAACCCATAAATTCGGAAGCGGAATAAAGGTCATGGAAACTTGTATCGCTTGCGGAGTTTGTGCCAAAAACTGCTGTTCTTCCAACATCTCAATGGAACCCAAACCCAAATTTGGAAATCGCTGCGATATGTGTTTTGGCTGCATATATAATTGTCCGCAAAAAGCACTAAAACCCACTTACGCTGCATTTCAAGTAGACAAGAATGGCTATGATTTGAGAGAAATGTGTGAGCATGCCGGTCTTCATTTTGATAAGTAATAAAAAGTCAATGATAACTTAATTTAACCGAACGTTATGAAAAAACAATTTTTACTATTTGTATTCTTGATTCCTTTGACATTCATTTCTGCACAAGAGTTGAAAGATCCAATACTTAGGGCACCTTTCACAGAAAATAGCGGAAATTTTTTGGTACTTACTTCATTCGATAAAATTGGAAAGTCAGATATTACAATTGATTATGTTAAGAGTTTGCGACAAGAGTTGAATGATTGCAAAAAATCCATTTCAGAACAGAAACAACAATTGAATGAAGAAAAGAAATCAATATATGAGCAGCAAAAGCAAATCAATGAACAGAAAAAAGAATTGGAAGAATTGAAGAAGTCAATTACTCAATTAGCAAGAAAAGTTGAAGAATTGGAAAGAAAAGTAAAATAAAAAAGGAGATTACTAAAACTAACAATATCAATATGGAAATGACCATTATAATTTTACTTATAATTTTGATAATCACCATGATTATCAGTATAATAATTCAGTTGACAAAAAAGCAAACGGCTGCTTACGGTCAAGATTTAATGAAGTTAGAGACTACTATTTCTCGCATTGAACCTGCTATCAGAGATGAATTTAGTAGAAGTAGAAACGAAAATCAAGAGGCTTTTAAAAGCAATAGAGAAGAACTTAATAATTCTTTAAAATCGTTTGAAGACACCTTTTCCAAAAATGTGAAAGATTTTAATGAGTTGCAAAGACAAAAATTTGATGACTTGGTTATCAAGCAAGAAAATGTTAAAAAAGAGATAGAGAATAAATTAAAAGAGATACGGGAGATTGTTGAAGGAAAACTCAATAGTATTCAAGAAGATAATAATAAAAAACTTGAAGAGATGAGGAAAACTGTTGATGAAAAGTTGCAAGAAAGCGTAGAAAAACGATTTAATGAATCATTTAAGTTAATTACTGAACGTTTAGAAGCTGTTCACAAAGGGCTTGGCGAAATGCAAACTTTAGCCACCGGGGTTGGAGATTTGAAAAAGGTCTTGACTAATGTAAAAACGCGCGGAACTTTTGGGGAAGTACAACTTGGTGCAATTTTAGAACAATTTTTATCTCCACAACAGTACATAAGAAATGACCACCCGGATGAAGAAAATGATAGAAGAATGGTTGAGTATGCGATAAAACTTCCCGGAAAAGAGACCGATGAGCCTGTTTTATTGCCGGTTGATTCAAAATTTCCTATCGAAGACTATCAACGATTGCTTGATGCATACGAAAATAACCCGGATGCTGTTGAGGCTATTTCCATTCAACTTGGAAAATCTGTTGAAAAATGTGCAAAAGATATTTCCGACAGATATATAAAGCCTCCTAAAACAACAGATTTTGCTATCCTGTTTGTTCCAACCGAGGGTCTTTATGCCGAAATTTTACGTCGTCCCGGGTTTTCTGAAAATGTTCAACAAAAATATCGTATCATGATTGCCGGTCCTACAAATTTAGCGGCACTTTTGAATAGTTTGCAAATGGGATTCAGAACGTTGGAAGTTCAAAAACGTTCCAGCGAAGTTTGGGAAATTTTAGGCGCTATAAAAGCACAATTTGGAAAATTCGGCTCTCTGCTCGAAAAAACAAAAAAGAAATTACAAGAAACAACAAATGTTATTGATGATGCAGAAAAAAAATCTCGTACTATAGAGAGAAAATTGAAAAATGTAGAATCATTATCAGAAGAAAAATCTATGAAACTTCTCGGAGAAGTAATAGAAATAGAAGAGGATGATAGTGATGAAATGTTTTTTTAATTATTAATGAAGCTATAAATCAAATTAATATTAATATGAAAAAAAATCGAATTATTTTAATAATATGTTGCTTTGCGTTTAGTTTGAACTTAATGGCTAACGAAGTAATTAAGTTAAATTGGGCAGCTATTTCCATCGGTCAAGGCAGCTATATTTACTATAAGAATATTACAATTATTGCTACTGAAAACAAAACGTTTTCAGTAGATTGGGGAGATGGCTCTAATATTGAAACCAAAACAGGAACAGGTGATAAACAAATACTTATCCATACCTATGCTGATACAAAAAGCCATATTGCAACCATAACAGGCAGTAGTATTGATTGTTTGTTTACTTATTTAGACTGCGATTATCACGGTGTGAGGAGCATAAATATAGTGCCGGCTCTCTCTCTTAAAACTTTGCGATGTAGTCGTAATTGGTTAACAGAATTAGATATAAGCCATTGCCCTGCTTTAGAATTTTTAGATTGTTCAGAAAATTTATTAACCCAATTAGATATAAGCGCCAATACGGCATTAAAACATTTGGATTGCAGCCGGAATGATGAATTGAATAACATGGATGGTCATGGTAATAGTATCAGTTATTTAGATTTCAGTAATTGTGAATTAACCTATTTGAATTGCAGTTACAATAGTTTCTCTCTTTCCAATTTATATGCAGCATCGGAAATGATAAGCGAAATAGAAAATAAAATCTTTGACCATCAAAATCTTTCATGGAGAAAAATAATAACAGGAACACCTGCCGATTTTTCGTCCGAAAAAGAATTTGGAGGGGTTGCTACTCTCTTTTCTATAAAAAGAGATTGTGATAATATACCTGCTATAGAAGGTGTTGATTATACAATTTACGAAGGAATAATTACCTTTCTGACAAAGGCATCTTGTAATAGAGGATTCATTGTAAGCATGACGAATGAATCTATACCTACTGCTTCGGTAACAACTTCGTTTTATGTTTATGATTTTATGCACGTATTATCAGACCTAACAGTATCTGAAGGAACATTAGAGCCGGAATTTAACAGTATTGGTTTTAACTATACGGTAAATGTAGGTGAAGATATTTCAGAAATAACCCTATCCGCCACACCAAATAATCCCAACACAATAATATCTGGAACTGGGACAAAGGCTCTTAGTTTAGGAGAAAATAATTTCATTGTAAATGCCTTAACTTGGTTTTCTGCATCTGAAGGAATGAGCTTTGATTATAAAATTAAAGTAATTCGCGGGACATGGGGTATCGCTGATACATCCCAATCATCAAAAATCAAGATATATCCAAACCCCGCAAATCATCTTGTTGAAATAGATTTAGGGGACAATTTTATGCAGTATCAGTCACTTTATGTATATGATTTGATGGGAAAACATTGTTTAAGCGTTGCGGTTACGCAAGAAAAACAACAAATTAATATTCAACATTTGCCGGCTGGCAGCTATGTTGTGCAAATCGTAGGAAAAGGTATAGGAAATCTGTCTGAAAAATTGTTAATTATCCGTTGAAAATTTACAAAGAACTGATAATATGAATTTCATACTACAACATCTTGATTCAAAGTCCAATGCTCGTGCCGGAGTAATTGAAACTGCGCACGGCACCATAGAGACTCCAATTTTTATGCCCGTTGGCACAGTGGGTGCGGTAAAAGCGTTGCATATTAAGAATGTAAGAGAAGATGTGAAAGCCCAAATTATTTTGGGAAATACCTACCACTTGTATTTGCGCCCGGGCTTAGAAGTGCTGCAACAAGCGGGTGGACTGCACAAATTTAACGGCTGGCACCAGCCTATTTTAACCGATAGTGGTGGCTATCAGGTGTTTTCATTAAGTCATAAACGCAAAATAAAACCCGAAGAGGGGGTTTGGTTTCAGTCGCACATTGATGGCTCGCGACACCTCTTTAGCCCTGAAAAAGTGATGGATATTCAGCGCATTATCGGAGCCGATATCATCATGGCTTTCGACGAGTGCCCGCCCTATCCGTGTGAATATGCGTATGCCAAAAACTCAATGCAGATCACCCACCAATGGCTGGCGCGTTGTTGCGCACATTTTGATGCAAGCGAGCCGCTTTACGGATATGCGCAAACGCTGTTTCCCATTGTGCAGGGGAGTGTTTTCAAAGATTTGCGCGTGCAATCTGCAGAATTTGTTGCCGCTCAAAACCGCGAGGGAAACGCTATCGGAGGCGTTTCTGTGGGTGAACCCACCGAACTGATGTACGAAATGACCGATATTTGTTGCCACATTTTGCCGAAAGAGAAACCGCGCTATTTGATGGGCGTAGGAACTCCGGCAAATATTTTAGAAGCCATAGCTATGGGTGTGGATATGTTCGATTGCGTAATGCCCACCCGAAACGGGCGAAACTGCATGATCTTTACTTGGGATGGCATCTTAAATATGAGAAACGAGAAATGGAAATACGACTTTACCCCCCTAAACATTAATAGTGATCTATTTGCAGACCAAGAATATACTCGATCCTATTTGCGCCACCTATATGTTTCGGAAGAGATGCTGGGACCGATGATTGGAAGTATCCACAACCTTCATTTTTATTTGGAATTGGTAAAAACAGCAAGAAAAAAGATTGCAGAAGGGATTTTCTCTACATGGAAAGAGGAGGTGCTGCCAAAGATTTCAAGGAGACTCTAAATTACCTCCTGTTTTCGCTTTTCGACGGCGGTTTTACCGCCGTCGCATTACCTTATCCGCAGCCTTTGCCCTTCGCGCAGAAAATCACTTTTCATATTGTTAAGTTTCTTAATCCTGTCCACAGTAGTTCTATATTTCTTGGCTAACGCGCCTAATGTATCTCCCTTGCGAACAGTTATATATACAGGCGATGAGGAGTCAATGGGCTGACCATCCTGATCTGATTTCAGCACTACATCGGTATTGGTTTTTATCACTTTTCCGCCCACGTAGAGTGTGTCGCAGGCAAGTTTGTAGTTTACAAAATCAATAATACGTGCGGGGTTAAAATGTTGCCCTAGATAGCGTGTTTCAAAATGTAGATGAGGACCTTTTGAACGTCCGGTACTCCCCACTAATCCGATGGTATCTCCTGCATGCACCATCTCTCCGGGGTTTACCAAACGGCGGTACAAATGGGCATAATAGGTTTCCAATCTGTTTTTATGACGAATAATTACCATATTTCCGTAACCGCCATTATTATAGGTGGAAACGCGCACAATACCATCGAAGGCAGCCACAATCGGAGTCCCTTCATGGGATGGAATGTCAATACCCCAATGGATTCTTCCTCTGCGCCTTTTTACACCATAATAGGAAATAGGTTTATTCTTTACAGGATGTATGTAACTTCCAAGCGCTATGGTATCCGGATGAATGGTACGATCGTGTACATAGTGTATCCTTAAAATATCAAAGTTTGAGTAAATGCCATATCCGGGCATCCAATTAAAATAGATAAACATCATGGATTGATTTGCCGAAGTATCATCTTCAAACTCATCAAAATCCTCTTCGTATTCTACCGAAGGCTCATCAAAAGACAGCGTATCGCTTTCACTAAAATGTAACTGATTATTTTTATTTTGAACTTCTTGCCCTATACTTGCAAAGGGGAGCAATAACATGATACCGAGCAGGTATGATAATTGAATTGTTTTTGTTAACATTTTGTTATGGTTTGCACGTACTATTTCATCCGATTTTAGAGCGGCAAAGGTAGATTTTTTTTCATAAAGCGTATTTAAATGATGGTTACACGAAAAAAAGATAATTTATAGTTTGAAAAAATATTATATTTTTGCGGCGAAACTTAAAAAACAAACATAGTTTCGCCATTAACAGTAATGGCGAAACTGTACAAATAAAATATTTTTCGCCGCTATGATAAAAAGAGAAAACTACTTGTCTGCATTGCGCAATTTGCGAGATGTTAACTTAATAAAGGTGGTAACAGGCATTCGCCGTACAGGAAAATCAACCCTGTTTAAGCAGTTTCAGGAAGAATTGACTGCATCAGGAGTTAAACCGCGAAATATCGTTTACCTCAACCTCGAAGAAATGGAAAACGAAGCGTTGCTTGAACGATTTGTTTTACACGATTATATTTTGAAAAACACGAACCCGAACCAAAAAAACTATGTCTTTCTTGACGAAATTCAAAATGTTCCACATTTTGAAAAATTAGTGGACAGTCTGTTTGTCAAGGAGCATATTGACTTGTATATTACCGGCTCAAATGCTTATTTTTTGTCGTCAGAACTTGCCACTTTGCTTACAGGCAGATACATTGAGATAAAAATGTTGCCGTTTTCATTTACCGAATTTGCCCAAAACTACGCAGACGCAAAAAATGCTCATACAATTTTTGAGGATTATATGCTTTATGGTGGATTTCCCGAAGCGGCGAATATGCTGCATACGCCGGCAAAAATAAAAATAAATACTTATCTGTCAAACGTTTATACTACAATTCTTGAAAAAGATATTATGAAACGTAACAAAATTCGTTCAAAATTCGATTTTGAAAATTTGTATCGTTTTATGCTTGATTCTATTGGGTCGCTTGTCTCGCCGAACAACATTGCCGAGACGCTAACCCGTAACGGAAACAAAATAAATAACGATACTGTAGAAAATTATCTGTCCTGCCTTTCCGATGCCTTTTTACTTTATCCTGTTCAACGCTATGATATTCGTGGAAAAAAACTGTTGCAAACACGAAGCAAGTTTTATTCAGTTGACATTGGGTTGCTGCTGGCCGTTTTGGGCAGGGATACAAAAATAAATCGTGGGCATTTATTAGAAAACATTGTATATCTTGAACTTCTGCGAAGATACAAATATGTTTATGTAGGTAAAAATGCCGAAACAGAAGTAGATTTTGTTGCAAAAGATGAAAAAGGATTCCTGGCATATTTTCAGGTTTCATTGACGGTTAGAGACGAACAAACACTTAAGCGTGAACTTGCGCCGCTCCAAAACACAAAAGATAATTATCCAAAATACCTACTCACTCTTGACCCCGAAGAACCTTCGCACAACGGCGTATTGCAAATTAATTTAATCAGTTGGTTGTCAGACATAAGTATTCTTCTAAAAAAGATTTAACCTACTGCTCCTTATTTTGGAAAATTTTAAGATTTTTGCCGCCTAAATTATTGATGCTATAAATTATGATCAATCAAAAATTACTAAATCCCAAAAGTATTGTAGTTATAGGTGCATCGAACGATGTGCAAAAGCCCGGAGGAAAACTGTTTCAACACTTGTTGGAAAGTTCTTTTTCCGGTAAAGTGTATGCTGTAAATCCCAAAGAAACTCAAGTGCAAGGTATTCCCTGTTTTTCAAAGGTTGAAGATCTGCCGCAGGTGGATTGCGCTATTATTGCCGTTGCCGCCAAATTTTGTCCACACACCGTTGACGTTTTGGCGCACCAAAAAGAGACCGGCGGCTTTATCATTATCTCTGCCGGTTTCTCCGAAGAGAACGATGAGGGCGCAAAATTGGAAAGACAAGTTGTTGAAACTATAAATAGTGTTGGTGGAACCTTGATAGGTCCTAACTGTACCGGATTTTTAAACAGAAACTATAATGGCAATTTTGCCAAGCCTGCGCCGCAACTTCAACCTAAGGGGATTGATTTTGTTACCGGTTCCGGCGCCACTGCTGTTTTTATTTTAGAATTGGGAATGACAAACGGATTGTCGTTCAACAGCATTTGGGCAGTTGGAAACTCTGCTCAAACCGGCATTGAAGAGGTGTTGGAACATTTGGACGAAACGTTCAACCCTACCGTAAGTTCTCCCGTCATCATGTTGTACATGGAGAATGTGCGCAATCCGCAAAAGTTACTGAAGCACGCGGTGTCGCTCTATCATAAGGGTGCGCGTCTGGCTGCCATAAAATCGGGAGGCTCTGTTGCTGGCAGCCGCGCCGCCTCTTCCCATACCGGTGCCTTGGCAAGCAACGATGTGGCTGTGGATGCGCTATTTAGAAAAGCCGGAATCGTGCGTTGCCACAACCGCGAAGAACTCGCTGCCGTATGCTCCATCTTTATGCACCCCGAAGTGAAAGGGAAAAATATCGCTATCATCACACACGCCGGCGGTCCGGCAGTTATGCTCACCGACACTCTCTCCAATAATGGCTTGGAAGTGCCTCACCTTGAAGGCGAAAAAGCAGAGGCGCTACTTGCTAAACTCTACCCGGGGTCGTCTGTTGCAAACCCTATTGACTTCCTCGCCACCGGCACAGCAGAACAACTTGGATATATTATTGACGCTTGCGAAAAAGATTTCGACAATATTGACGCGATGGCGGTAATTTTCGGATCGCCCGGACTATTTCCCAACTGGGATGTATATGAATTGCTGCACAATAAAATGAAAACCTGCAAAAAACCAATATTCCCCATTCTTCCCTCAATTCTAAATGTTAAAGAAGAGATTGCCGATTTTATTGAAAATAAACACCGTATAAATTTTCCGGAAGAGTGTGTGTTTGGAAACGCATTAGCAAAAGTGGTTAATACCCCAAAGCCACAGCCGATAAATCCTGAAATGCCGAAAGTGGATCAAGAGGCTATCAGAAAAGTGATTGACCACTGCGAAAACGGATATTTGCGGTTAGACGAAATCAGCGCGTTGTTGGATGCCGCCGGCATTACCCGAAAACAAGAAATTGAAGTTACCACCGTAGGGGCAGCCCTCGCGGCTGCCCAAAACCTCGGTTTTCCATTAGTAATGAAAGTAGTAGGTCCCGTACATAAATCCGACGTGGGCGGCGTTGTGCTGAATATAAAAGATGAAGACACTGTAGTTAGTGAGTTTGAACGTCTTATAAAGATAAAAGATACTTACGCCGTGGAGATTTGCCCGATGTATTACGGCACAGAAATATTTATCGGCGCATCGAAAGAGGAGAAATTCGGACATCAAATTTTGTTCGGGTTGGGCGGTATTTTTATTGAGGTATTGAAAGATGTAAAAGCCGCATTGGCGCCTGTTGGAAAACAGGAAGCCTTGGATTTGATGAAACTGCTGCGCGGCTACAAGATTCTGAAAGGCTTACGAGGACAAGAACCGGTAAACGAAGAACGGTTTGCAGATACTATTTCAAGGGTTTCCGCGTTAGTAGCAATAGCACCCGAAATTGCCGAAATGGACTTAAACCCCTTATTAGGAACATCAAAAAGTATAACCGCTGTGGACGCACGCATTAGAGTAGAAAAATAATGAATCTGTTAGTTCTTCTTCCCCGCGTTCCCTATCCGCTTGAAAAAGGGGATAAACTACGGGCGTTCTACCAAATCAAAGAGTTGTCGAAATACCACGACATCTATTTGTTTGCTTTGCAAGATGGAGCGCTCCATCCCGAAGCGTTGGAAAAGATTAAACCCTATTGCAAAGAAATTCAAATCGTTAAATTGTCAATGTATTCAAAATGCAGAGGAATTATTCGAGCGCTCGTGAAAGGATTACCGATGCAGTGTGGCTATTTCTACAGCCATAAAGCCAAACGAAAAATTGAAAAACTGATCTCTAAAATATACCCCGACCATATCTATTGTTTTATGATTAGGATGGCGGAATATGTGAAAAAACATAAAGAATGTCACAAAACATTAGACTATCAGGATGTTTTATCTATAGGAATGAAACGGAGATATGAGAAAGCTCCATTTTTGAAAAAACCGGTTTTCTTGTATGAATATCAAGCGTTAAGACGTTATGAAAAAAATATCTTCTCCTTCTTTACCAATAAAACAATCATCACCGGCATTGATCGTGATATGATTCCACATCCTCAAAAACAATATATCCATGTTATACCGAATGGGATTGATTTTGAGAAATTTAATTATGTTAAAAAAGAGAAAAAATATGATTTGATATTTGCCGGCAACATGTCTTATCCGCCCAACGTGGATGCGGCTTTGTTTCTTGCAAAATCTATTTTTCCCAAACTGCTTGAAAGGTTTCCGTATCTCAAATTGTGTATTTGCGGTATTGCTCCCACTCAGGCTATCAGAGCATTAAATAGTGATCATATTTGCGTTACGGGTTGGGTGGAAGATATAGCAGATTATTATGCACAGTCTAAAATTTTTATTGCGCCCATGCAGTTGGGCACCGGTTTGCAGAACAAACTGTTGGAGGCAATGGCAATGAAACTGCCCAGTGTAACCTCCCCACTTGCCGGTCAACCGTTAGAAGGTGCAACCCATAATCAGGAACTCTTAATCTGCAATAGTGTAGATGAGTACGTAGAAGCTGTTTCAAAACTGCTCAACGATAAGAAATTTTACAAAACCATTGCTGAAAGCGGATACCAATTTGTTAAAACTAACTACGACTGGGAAGAGATTGGAAAAATTTTAGAAGAAGTGATGAATGAGGATATAATTGATTAAATTTCAAAATAATGATTCAACGTAAACAAACTCTTTATCTTTTTATTGCAGGATTGCTTCCTTTAATTCTGCTTTTTATTCCCTTTGGAGATATTTATTCGAAGGCGGATATAGCTTATAAATATACTGCCTTTTCAGTGCATGATATTACGCCGGATAAAACATTCACAATAAGCACTGTAGGTAATGCTGTGTTACTTATAGCCTCATCGGTGCTCTCCTTTATTACTATTTTCCTGTATAAAAACCGCAAAACGCAAATGAAATTATTATCGCTAAACATGTTGGTTATTTTATTAGCAATATGTACTATTATGTACATCTATCCTAATCTTATTTTTCCTGAAACTCTAAAAAGCGCACAATTCAAATGGGATCCTGTCTTACTCATCAGTTTTGTTTCAGCTATCGGATTATATCTATCTAAAAAAGCGATTGCCAAAGATGAAGCGATGGTAAGGAGCGCTGATAGACTGCGATAAAGATCCTTTATCTTATATAAAATAAGTAAATGAAAAAAATCTTTCTCTTTGTTTTTACAACAGTTTCAATTACCCTTTTTTCTCAAACGCTTACGTTAGAAGGCATTTTCAAAGACGGAGTTTTGCGTAGTGAAGGGATCTCCGGATTTCAACCTATGCCTTCAAGCGATTTTTATACTGTAACTACTAAAACCTCTATCAATATGCACAGTTTCGCTACCGGTGAATTTGTGGCTACTCTATTGTCTAACAACACCCTAGCATCCTTGTCTAAGGATAGCTTAACCATATCTCAAATCTACTCCTATTCTTTCTCTAAAAATGAAGATAAAATGCTGTTGGCTACCCATATAGAATATATGTACAGAAGAACATCCAAAGCGTTTTTCTATCTTTATGATATGAAAGAAAACAGGTTGCTGCCTGTGAGCGATAAGGCTAAAGGAAAAATTAGCTTTGCAACTTTCTCAGATAACGGTAATAAAATTGCTTTTGTTCGAAACCTGAATCTTTTTTATTGGGATATTATTACAGGAAATGAGATACAAATTACTTTCGATGGGAAGGAAAACTTCATCCTTAACGGTTTGCCAGACTGGGTGCATGAAGAAGAATTAGGCATAGATAAAACATTCTCATGGTCACCTGATGGAAAATATTTGGCTTATATGCGTTTCGACGAAAGTAACGTGAAAGAGTTTTCTATGACCATTTGGGGCGACTTGTATCCTGAAGAATATAAATACAAATATCCTAAAGCAGGAGAAGAGAACTCTGTGGTTGAGATATTTATTTATAACACGGAAAATAATCAAAGTGAAAAAGTAGAGATTCTGGCTACCGAAGAGGTTTATTACCCGCGCCTGTATTGGCTATCCAATTCTTCCGAATTGATGGTGTTGCAATTAAACAGGTTGCAAAACAGATTAGACTTTGTGAAATATAATGTATTGACCCACAATAATACTATTGTCTTTTCAGATATCAATCCCTATTGGTTAAATGTTACGGATAACTACTATTTTTTATCCAACCATAGCACTATGATTTTGACTTCGGAACGAGACGGATTCAACCATATCTATTTTGTTGATTTTAATGGAAATATATCCCAAATTACCTCCGGAAACTGGGAGGTTGCTTCTATAGAATATGTGGACTATAAAGCCAAACAAATTTACTACCTTGCTAATGAAACAGACCGGCTGGGACGAGACCTGTTCGTTGTAGATTTCTCAGGAAAAAAGAAAGCACGTCTATCAAAGGGAGAAGGTTGGAATTCAGTTACTTTTAGTGCGGCAGGGAACTATTACCTGAATACCTATTCCACCCCCGGTGAACCTCCATATTACACTATTAATGATAAGAAAGGAAACGAACTGCGAATTTTACAGGATAATGCCGAACTCAAAAAGAAAATGCAAGATTACCACTGTGTAAACAAAGAGTTCTTTCAATTTACTACTTCTGATGGAGTTACAATGGATGGATGGATGATGAAGCCTGCCGATTTTAACCCCGATAAAAAATATCCCGTTTTAGTCTATACTTATGGAGGACCGGGCTCCGTTGAGGTAAAAATGAGTTTCAATATAGAAGCTTGGTATCAGTATCTTACGCAAAACGGATATATAGTAGCTTGTGCCGATGGGCGCGGCTCCGGCGGAAAAGGAGAACGCTTCAAGAAAATAATTTACAAACAAATGGGAAAATATGAAAGCGACGACCAAATCGCTTTTGCATACTATTTAAAAACAATACCTTACATAAATCCCGACAGAATTGGCATTTGGGGATGGAGTTTCGGAGGCTACCTCTCGGCACTCTCACTGTTTAAAGGTGGAGATGCTTTTTCTATGGCTATTGCAGTGGCGCCCGTTACCAATTGGCGCTACTACGATAACATCTACACAGAACGGTTTCAACGTACTCCACAAGAAAATCCGGAGGGATACGACGAAAATTCTCCTGTTTTTTGGGCTGATAAATTGCAAGGCAAATTTTTAATGATACACGGAACTGCAGACGATAATGTGCATTTTCAAAATACCGTTGACTTGGCAACTGCCCTGAAAGATGCCGGAAAACAGTACGACATCTTCTTCTACCCCAATAAAAACCACAACATAACCGGCGGAAACACAAGGCTACATCTATATACCCTAATGTCGGAGTTTATTTTTAGAAATCTGTAGTAAATGATTCAGTTTATAGTTCTTGCAGCTTAAATATGAAATCTACAAATCATAAATCACTGCCAACACCGTGGTTCCTACCACGTAGAGTGTGTGCTTGTCAATATTGGTGATATTGTCTTGCAAAGTGTGCCAGGTTGATACAAAACCCGTGTTTGTGGTATGATCTTGATGAATAATATTGATCATTGGTATTTTCGCAAGATTGTTTACGTATAGATGGTCATCGGTAATAGGGTGTCCAGCTGTATTCACAAAATAGTCTTTATATCCTAATTGATAGGCTTTTGCCCAAACTTTTGAAACAATATGTGAAGCGAACTGCATAGATAAGCCTTCTTGCAGGAATTTAGCGTTTGGGGCGCCTACCATATCTAATAAAATGCCAAACTCTGCTCTGTAATCTGCAACATGTTGATTTTTTGCCCAATGTTGCGCACCGAGACACCACCAATCGCCGGTTTCGTTTTGCCCGCCCCTGGGTCCCCAATCTTCGGCATCGAAAAAGATAATATCTACTCCAATATCAGGATTTTTCTGTTGCAACTGCCGCGCAATTTCCAAGAGCACGCCCACGCCGCTAGCACCATCGTTTGCTCCGTCAATAGGTGTATTTCTGTTGGCAGGATCGGGATCGTTATCGGCAAAAGGTCTTGAATCCCAATGCGCCGCTAATAATATCCGCTTCGGATTATCGGGAGAGAAAGAGCCTATGATGTTTTTACCATTGACCTTTGTTTTATCATAAGTATTTGTAACAAAAGATTGTACAATTACTATATCACAATACTTTGCCAATTGAGTTTGCAAAAACCGGGCGCATTTTCTGTGGGCTTCCGTATTCGGAACGCGAGGCCCGAAATCGGTTTGTGCCTTTACAAAATAAAAAGCAGAATCAGGGTCAAAATGGGGCACTTGAACCACAACAAAATTCTCTTTTATTGTGCTTTTATTTTTGTTTTTATTTGAATCATTACACGATATTAATAAAACCAAAAGTGTAATTAACAGAATATCAATTTTTTTCATGTCTTTAAAAATGAATTACAAAAATATTAAATTACGCTTATCCGAGTGTAAAGAATTTAGACAAACCTTGCATAGTTTGGATAAATAGTTCAATTAACATTTATTAACAATTTTATTTAACTATAAATCAATACTATGTAATTTTTATTAACGTTCATTAACTAAATATTCCAAACAAATTATATTTTTGCCCCCGAAAAACTTGAACCACGATCTTCTCAAATAAACTCCTAAAACTTATTACATCAGTCGGCTTCAGCCGACGGCTATTAATTAAATATTAAAATTAAACATTAAACATATATTAGTTATGAAAAAAAACCTACATTATCTATTATTGTGTCTTTTTACTTTTTCTTTTTTCGGCGCAATAAATGCACAACAACCTGTTTATCAACTTGAAAATTCCGGTTTTGAAACGTGGTATTTAGAAACTTCAAATACTGCAAGTGTAGTTCCAACGGGATTTAATTCGTTTTACAGTGCAACAGGGTCAGTGGCAAGTTTGAGTATGGCGCAACGTGTTTGGTCTTCCACAGATGTTCGTCCGGGATCAACCGGAAGCTATTCAGCTCAATTGAAATCCAACACTGTAATTGGGGTTCGGGCAAACGGGAATGTTACCACCGGAAGAATTTATGCAGGTAGTATGACTGCAAATAGTGCCAGTAATTATAATTTTACAGATCTTACGCCAACTACTCAGTATACGACGCCAAATCCTTCAAAATTTTGCCAGGAGATTACCGGGACTCCCGATTCATTGCGTTTTTGGGTAAAATATTTGCCCGGAAGAAACGGCGCTACCAATACCACAGATAAAGGCAGAATAAGGATATACATCCATGGAACGGGAGAATGCAGAGATGCTCCGATGTATCCATCCGGAATGACGGAGACCCAGCTCTATTACGGCAGAGCGATGAAAGAGTTTCTTAAAGAAGATGGCGGATGGCATTGCTACCAAGTGCCTTTCGAATACACCGGAACTAATATCCAAAAAAATGAGAACGGTAATTATTATGTATTGCTCTCTATGACCACCAATGCAACACCGGGTGGCGGCGCAAATAATGATGATTATGCTTATTTTGATGATATTGAATTTATTTACAGCGCATGGCTTACCGATCTTAAAGTAAATGGTGAAACCATTGATGGCTTTCAAAAAGGACTTTTAGAGTATGGCGGACCGAAACTGACAGGGAATGCTCCTTATGAATTTCCCTACCAACCTGCAAATTTTTCATGGACTCCCGAAGCAAGTGATATTTTAGGAGTAGTGGTTACCAATGTTAATGGACCCAACGGCGACGCCGATGGCGGCTACACCTCAATATTAGTTACCGCTGAAGACGGTGTTACAACGAAAGAATACAGAATCCATTACTTTTTGAATCTTTCCGACAATAATTCGATTACAGCCATGAGCTATACGATGGATGGCACAACGCCCATACCGGTACCGGGGTTTTCTCCCACGCAAGTAAACTACCCCATTCTCTTAACAAACCCCGAAGAAGTGATTATTCCTCAAATTGTTGAAGAATCTATTGTGTTGTCTGATCCTACTGCCTCTATTCAAAATATTTTACAGCCCACAGGAGTAAATTCAAAAGGAACAGTGATTGTACGCGCCGAAAATCTTAGCTTGAAATCATATAATCTTCTTTTTTCAAAGGTAGTCTCCGGCAACTCTAAACTAAATTGGATAAAGATTGCAAACGTGGATATTCCTGATTTTCATCCTGATACCTTGGAATATAATTATGAAATTACCACTTGTGTAGCTGCAATTCCCGCTATTACTTATGAAAAATCAAGCGCTTATGCAAATGTGAACTATACAGCGGCAACGATGACAAACAGAACCGCTACTATTACTGTAATGGCAGAAAACAATACGCAAACAGTCTATAAAATAAATTTCGCTTTAACAAATAACAATACTGTTTTGTCGGGCTACAGAGTAGCCAGCACTAATAGAAACAACGTGTTTACTGCTGCCAATAACTATACCGATCCTTACTCCGCTGCATTTACGGCATTCCCCGCATTAGCGCTCTCTACCACAAGTGGGCAGCAAGGATGTGCTCAGCAAGAAGTTGAGTTTCCTGCTACCAACAACGTTGTGTTTTATCCGGATACTAATTATATAAAAGTAACAGCCCAAGATGGGATTACAAAACAAACCTACAAAAGCGTTCTTAAAAATACTAATTGTTACTTAAAACAAACCACAGGCAATAATGTAGGACTAAAATACTTATATAATGGAGTAATAAGAAATATTACTATTCCAAGCGCATCTAATAATAATGATGTAACTGTAAATGTAACGATCCCTGTAACTGGTCCAAATCTACCTCCGGTATTGGTAGAAGCAGACCCCCAAGCTCCTGTTGTGGACACCATTATTTATGTTCAACCGATAAGCAGAACAGGAAATAGTGGAAGTGTTACTGTTTATCCGGCACACGATAACGGTACAAGCAAGAAATATATCATCAATTTTACGCCCACCCTTTCAACCGATGCTACTTTGAACAGTATTACCTATAACGGATTTCAGGTGCCGGGCTTTAATCCTGTCACAGAACTATATACGCTTATTTTCCCCTCCAATGTTACGGAGGTTCCTGATATTGATTTTTCACCAAGTTTTGAGTGGCTTCCGGAAGAAAATATGATTTTTACCCCGGCTGCCTCTTTGTATGACACCGCATTTATTGAAGTAACTGCTGAAAACGGGACCGCTAAAAAAACTTATAAAATCTCTTTTGAGGTTGTTGAGCAACTTAAAGACGCATATTTAACCGATATTAGATATAATAATAAGACCATCGCCAACTTCAATCCAACGAAATATAACTATACAGAAGATATACCTTATTCGGCACCCACACCGCCCGAAATAGTTCCTTATGCTTCTTCGCCAACTGCTCTGATCTTCCCATCTATACAGTTAAACGAACCTCCCTATACCAAATCTTTCCTCGTTTATTCGGAAGATATGACAGTGCAACGTATTTATACCGTGAACTTTAATTTAATAAAAAACAAGAATCCTTTCTTGGCAGATATTAAAATTAATGGCACCTCATTACAAGATTTTAACTCGCAAACGTTTGAATATGAGCATGAATTTTCTTATACGGAATGGAATGCTCCGGTGGTTTCGGCAACCCCGATCTATCAATTTGCTCAGGTTGATATTACACAAATTGACAATGTTACAGGAACTGTTACCATTACCGTTACCGCTGAAGATGATCTTTTTAGCTCTGTTTATACTATTGATTTTACAAGAATTTTATCTCCTGTTACCGATATTAATACTATTGTTTACGAGTATAATGATCAAACAAATGTTTTTGAAGTTACTCATAATGAAACAGAAATAACGATTATGCTTCCGGTGGAAACCGAAGGAGAGCCTACGATTACTTCCATTCAATTAGCCGATACTCGCGCCGTTTATATGATTAATGAGCAACCGGATGAAACAAACAATTTTACAGGAACAGTAGTTATTACTGCAGAAGACTTATCAGAAGAAACCTACACCATTGCTTTTGTAAGAACATTATCCACCAGCACATTTTTGACCGGAATTTGGTATAACGGTATTCTCGTACCCGATTTTGATATTGATGTTTTAACCTATACCATCATTTTAGACTATAACACCTCGCAAATCCCCAATGTTACAGCTGCCGCAGCTTGGAACTATACTGACGTTGTAGTTGTGCAGGCTTCCAATCCTTTTGGTCAGGCAACAGTCTCTGTTACTTCCGAAGATGGACTGAACACAAAAACATATACCATTATTTTTCAACGTGATGGAAACCCCTATTTAGTTGATCTATTTTATAGTCTTGATGGCACAAATTTTCCTCTTGTTCCGGCTTTCAATCCTTCGATATTTGTATACGACATCCTCTTACCCATAGCTACTTCGGAAACTCCTATTTTAGAGTATCTTATTGAAGATGATAGATGCGACATCATTCTTGATCTTCAAACAACACCTAATGGAACATCGTCAATAAAAATAATTACATGGAATCAAAAAGATTCTTTGACTTACACGGTAAACTTTACGGTTGAACTTTCCACCGAAGCGCTTTTAATTGATTTGCAAGTGGATGGTGTTACCATTCCCAATTTTATTTCCAATACTTTTCACTATACTTTCCCTGAATATGAATATGGAAAGAGCGATTTCCCGGAGATTATCGCCACAGCAAAATACCCTGATGCTACAGTGGTTATTGACACGATCAGTGCATACCCCGGAACCGCTACTATAACAGTAACTGCAGGAGATGTTACCATTTCAAATTCATATACTATTGATTTCAGTGTTGATGCGGGAGATAATACCTATCTATTCGATTTACTGATGAACAATGTCCATTTTTGGTTATTTAATAAAAATACGTTCTTCTATACCTATCCCACTTCTTTAGGAATGACACAATTTCCTGTGTTTGAAGGAATAACAGATGACCCAAAAGCTACGGTGGATACCATTCAAGCCTACCAATTTGGCGATACAGCCAAAATAATAGTAACTGCCCAAAATGGAGATGTTGCCATCTATCAAATCTATTTTCCTGCTCCTAAAAACAACAATGCCTATTTGGAAATGATTTTCATTGATGGAAAACCCTTGGAAGGTTTTATGGATTATCTTTCGGATTACACGTATACTCTTCCTTACTATTATACGGGAAAACCTCTTGTTTCTGTGCTACTTCAAGATATTAATGCTACCTATGAAGAGGATTTTCCAAATCATATTCCGTTAAAATGTACAATATATGTAACGGCTGAAAATGGAACAGATAGATTCACTTATACCGTTAATTTTGAAAGAGAAAATTCAATAATCTCTTTTCATAATGAAGCAGAAATTCATGTATATCCCAATCCAAGTTCAGATATTATTCATTTTGAGATAGATGAATTAAATCAGACTTGTAATTTGGAAATATTTTCTGTTGAAGGTAAAAAAGTAGGCAGTCATACTTTACAAAATGGAATCAATACACTTAATGTAACACATTTACAAAAAGGGATCTATTTCTATAAAATTTTATCAGACAAAACGATGATCGGTGCCGGAAAGTTTATAAAGAATTAAGTTCTGCGATATCTATACCGTTTTTTGTGTTTCTTTGCACATATTTATTAATCGCTAATTATGAACAATTATAGAGAAAAACTACAGCAGATCACTACCTTTATTTTCGATTTTGATGGCGTTTTGTCGGATGGAAAGATTTGGGTGTTGCCCGATGGCGAGCAAATGCGTGCTACAAACGTTAAAGACGGCTATGCCATGCAATACGCTTTGAGAAAAGGATTCCGTATTGCCATTATTTCAGGCGGAACAGGTGAATCTATGCGCTTGCGATACCAAAGTTTTAAAGGAATTGATATATTTCTGAGAGTATCAGATAAAGTAGCTGTATTTCAAGAATATATTGAAAAATATAGAATCCACCCCGAAGAAGTGCTGTATATGGGTGATGATATTCCCGACTACGAATTGATGAAAATTTGCGGATTAAAATCTTGTCCCGCCGATGCTTGTACCGAGATAAAAGAGATTGTAGAATATATTTCATTTGCCAACGGTGGGCAAGGCTGTGTGCGCGATGTGATTGAACAAACCCTGCGCGCCCAAAACCGGTGGATGGAATCCGACGCGAGCATTTGGTAACCTCCTCTCACCTCTCACCTCTCACCTCTCATTCCTGAATGTTATAAAAATACAGGTTTACTTTCTCCTTGTAGTAATATTGCAACGCCGGCGGAACGGTTTTTAGCAATTCTGTTTGTCGAGTTCGGTTTTTGTCGAACTGCCATTCTTTAGGCGGGGAGGGGTTGAATCTTTCACGGGCTTCTATGGCTTCTCGTTTCTCCTCCTGCTCGCGTTCCTGCTGGGCGCGCTCGCTCTCTAACATACGTGTTTCGATATTCTTTTGCCGGGTAATCGTTTGCGCAGAGATAGAGCGGTTTACCAACTCTTTTTCTGTTTTTTTCATCTCTTCCAACAGTTGCTCAATGGATTTATCGCCCATGCCGTTCTGTCCCTTCAGTTCATCGTTATAATCCTGCATCATTTTTCTTATCGCTTCCTGTTGGGCTGCCATGCGGGCGAACTGTTCGCTCATCCCTTGCTGATTGGGCATTGGTACTTGTCCATCTGGCTTATTGCCTTGCTCCATAGAGCGCTTCATCGCTTCCATTTGGCGGTTGAGTTGCTGCTGAAGTTCTCGCGCCGACTTGGGTTTGCCTTTGCCTTTGCCGCCGGGCTTACTGCATGAGCCTTGTCCTGATTTTTTGCACTTGGAATTGCACTCTGACTGTTTCTCCCGCATCTTTTTCAAAGATTCTCCCAGCATCAACGCCAAATTATTCATGGATGTTAACGAAAACTGCTGATTGGAAAGCGCCTGCGGAATTTGTCGGTCTATGAGTTGTGTTCTGGATGCCGCCGAATATTCCCTTATTTTTGTAACCTCTTTCGTAATAAACGGCTCTACCATCGGTTGGCGCTTTGCTAACTGAGTAAGCGAATCGTCAATCATGCGCATATAATCTTGAATGTTGGATTGATTGCGCATATAATCGGTTAACGAAGGCGATTTGGCGCCGGCTCTCTTTACCGCAAGCATCACATCTTCCTGCATAAAAGAGACCCGAACCAAATTATCTAAAATCTGGCGCAACGTTTCAATATCTTCGGCAATATCCTCTGCTTCCGCTTCATTCTTCTCCTGCTCCATCTCATCTGCCATATCCTCCATCTGGCTTGAGGCATCTTGCTGACTCTCTTTGGCTTTCGAGCGATTGTTCTTGTTCAGTTGCTCCGCAGCATCTTTCATCTTTTGCATAATCTGCTGCTCCTGCTCCGAACGGTTTTTCAACTTGTTGGGTTCCTCCAAATCTTTGTTCAGCCGGTTCAGATCTTTGATATCTTTTTGTAATTCTTGAAATTTCTCATTCAACTGCTCTTGCTTTTGTTGCAGTTCCTCTTTGGGAAGCGCTTTTTTGTCGGTTTGTTGCGACAAGTTTTTTTGTTCTTGCGCCAAATCGCGCAGGTGGTCGATTACTTCCTGAAATTTCTTCTCAAACTCCAATAACTTAAAGAGTTCTAATTGCTGATCCAAAGATTTATTAATATCTTCTGCGCTCATTTGCATTTTTTGCAACGCCTCGCGCATCTGATCTTTATTCAAATCCTGCAACATATTCTGCATCTTTTCAATCATCTGCTTCATCTCATCAGAAAGAAGGTTATCGAATCGTTTTTGCAGTTCTTCTTGTTTTTTTAGAATTTCGGAAGCCGTATTCTTATACTGTTCCTCTTTCATCAAATTCTGTTCTTGATGATCTTTGGTGTCCTGAATCTTGTTTTGCAGTTCTTTAAATCGTTCCATCAGCGCTTCCATTTTCTGTTTGTCTTGCCAATTCGGTTCATTCGTTTGAAGCATTTGCTGATTAAACTTTTCCAACTCTTTAGCCAAATCCGAGGCTTCTTTCGCCAGGTCGTCCATCGAACTTTTCGCCTTTTCGTTGCTTTGCGCAATCTCTTTATTAATCTCCTCCATCGTTTTTAAGCGAAAAGCAACCGACTGGGTTTTAGAAGCCTTAGCGCCGTTTATACCATCATTATCTTTCACTTCAAAAAAATATTCCATAGAATAACCCGGATAAATATTTAGCGAGCCTGCGTCGAAATGAAAATAGAAATCTTGAATCGTAGCAGTTTTATCTATATGAATATCAATAGTTTTATTTTGTTCCAACAAATTTTTATGTTCATCAAAAACAGCATAAACAAACTTTAAACTTGTAAATCCATAGTCATCTTTAATATTTCCTTTAAAATAGACTCTGTCGGCAAATAGCGAATCGGCTTGACTTTGCACGCCTATTTCCGGGTATAAATCTTTAATTACTTGAATATTGTGTGATAATGTATCCGGATTTACAAAATAGTTGTTTTTAGTAACGGTAGCGTAATGAAAACTTTCGCGTGCGGTTAATGAGTACGTAAATAGTTCTTTTTCGGGAGTTAATATCTCTTCTTTATCTTGAAAAATAAAATCAATTTGGTGTGTATTTTTGGTATAGAATTTCCAGGTAATTCGGGTTCCTTCCGGCACGGTAGCATCTCCGTTGTTTTCCACTATTTCTCTGTTTTTATTAAGATAGTTTGGGTAAGAAAGTTCCATCACATAACTCACAATCACAGGTTTGGGAAGCACGTTTAAGGTATAAATTTGCGTTGTAACCTCATCGGTTTGAAATTGAAAATTGATATCTCGTTGCACGTTTGAGAAAGTGTAGGAAAACTCTGTATTAGATTGTTTAGCACATCTATAGTTTCGTTTGTCGTACACCACAAAAAGTTCGGCGGGCACCACATCGCCCACAATTTTTACATGAACAACAAAATCATCATTTTGAAGCGCTCTTAAATTTTTGTTTACCACTTCAATTTGGTAGGGCGCCGGTTTTTCAAAATGTTGTTGGTATTGCACGATTCGTTGTGTAGATGCTGTAAATATTTCACTTTTAGTAGAAAAGAGAACACAAAACAGCAACACCGGAATGACCGCCCATTTCACAAAGCGGGTACTTTTTTTAAACGGAATCGCTTTAATAAATGCGAAGGGCTTTAAAGTTTCGATTTTAGTATCAATAGCGGCATTAAGGAGATCGAAACTCCGGTAGTCTCCACGCTCTATTTGGGTCTCTAATTGAATAACATTAAGCAGTTTATCGTCAATTTCAGGGAAATGTTTTCCAATAATTTTAGAAACGGTGGTAGAATTAATGGTTTTGCCTATTCCTGCCATTTTCATAATAGGATGCACCACATAAAGGGCAATCGTGGCAAAAAACAGCGCTACGTAGCTATAAAAGAGCACGGCGCGGGTAGAGGAATTAAGATAGGAAAAATATTCTAACAACGTGAACGCAATAAAAACGCCAATCGTAATCATCACGAAAACAAGCGTTCCTTTGTACAACTTATTGAGGTAGTACTTTCGTACAAACTCTTTGATTTTTTGGTGAATAAAAGTTCTATTTTCAGTCATAGCGATTTAATAACGTAAGGAAGGCAAAAATCGTATGTTTTAGGTTATGAGAATTGGTAAAGATATTCCTCATAAATCTCAAACCAAAACCGGCTTCCTTCGAGGCAGATAACCTTGCAAATAATACATTTCTCCAAAAATAAGGCTGCCTTATTGGGCAGCCCTCCTTTAAATATGAAAAACAAAACTTAAACAAAACAGCTCACAAGAGACTATCCTGCAGTTGGTTTATTAAATTACACCTTGGTCGATCATAGCATCGGCAACTTTGATGAAGCCGGCAACATTAGCGCCTTTCACGTAGTTAATAAAGCCGTCTTTTTCAGTACCATATTTTACGCAATTGGCATGGATGCTGCTCATAATGGCTTTCAGTTTTTCATCCACCTCTTCTCGTGTCCATGCTAATTTCATAGAGTTTTGGGTCATCTCCAAGCCGGAAGTAGCAACACCACCTGCGTTGGCAGCTTTACCCGGAGCGTAAGCAATTTTATTGGCTTGCAAAACGTGGATAGCGTCAGCGGTACAGCCCATGTTAGAAGCTTCTACCACATATTGGCAACCGTTTGCAGCTAATATTTCCGCATCCTCTTTATTCAATTCGTTTTGGATAGCACACGGTACGGCAACATCCACTTTTTCTACCCAAGGCTTTTTACCTGCAAAGAATTTTGCATTGGGATATTTCGTGGCGTAAGGAGCAACCACATTGTTTCTGGTGGCAAGCAATTCTGTTAGATAAACCACTTTTTCTCCGGTAACACCATCTTCATCAAGAATATAGCCATCAGGACCTGAGATACAAACTACTTTTGCGCCTAATTCTTCGCATTTAAGTGCGGCGCCCCAGGTAACGTTTCCAAAACCGGACAATGCTACTCTTTTACCTTTGATGGTATCTTTTTTGGCGGCTAACATTCCAAGTAGGAAGTAGATAGCGCCAAAGCCGGTAGCTTCGGGACGGATTAGTGAACCACCCCAGTTTAAGCCTTTTCCGGTGAGTACACCTACATGCTCGTTTCTAATTCTTTTGTATTGACCATACATAAAGCCTATTTCGCGTGCGCCTACGCCAATGTCGCCGGCAGGAACATCGGTTTCAGGTCCGATATATTTTTGAAGTTCAGTCATAAAGGCTTGGCAGAAGCGCATCACTTCACCTTCCGATTTACCGGTTGGGTCGAAATCGGAACCCCCTTTACCACCACCCATAGGAAGCGTGGTCAATGAGTTTTTGAATGTTTGTTCAAAAGCCAAGAATTTCATAGTATCTTGGTTAACATTTTTGTGGAAACGGCAACCCCCTTTGTAAGGTCCGATAGCCATGTTGTGTTGTACGCGGAATCCACGATTTACTTGAATCTTTCCGCTATCATCCACCCAGGTAACTTTAAATTGAAATATCCTTTCAGGTTCCAAAATTCTCTCTACGATAGAATATTTATCGTATTTCGGATTTTGGTTAACAAAGTCAACGATAGTTTCGAGTACTTCTTTAGCAGCTTGAATGTACAGAGGTTGAGCCGGATTCTTTTCTTCCAACTCGGTAATTAATTTGTGTAGATCCATAATGTGATTTTTTTTGGTTTGTATAAAAATAGGTTTTTTTAAAATTTGCGGCGAAATTAGCATTTTTAGCCACTCGCAAAACGCATTAAAGATTTTATTATTGTAAATGTAAGATAAATCCTAAAAAAGATAAAATCCATATAGTGAAAATTACAAGAATCGCCTCCGAACCAAATCACAAAGCGAAAGATACGAGGTGGATGTTGTATCCCAAAGATATTGATGCTTAAGTTCTTCCATTAAAACAAAAGCAGCGTCAATGTTTTCACATTCATTTAGTTTTTGTACTGCATTGCTGAAGTCCACACCACTATTATGAAATAGTTCGCGAATGAAAGTGAATTTCTCGTTTATGGCAATCGCTTTAGTTAAATCGGGAATGTAAGTCTGCTGAAACCGTGTGCCAAGCGTTTGATCCTCTTTCTTTTCGGTTAATAGATCGTTGAGAGATCTCTTTTCGGGTTTAGAAAAACTCATATCGTCAAACAACAAGCCGGACTGAGGTTTTGCATCGGGAATAAACTCTAAAATGTCATCCACCAACGGTTCATCTGCTACTAAGGGAGCCTCAAAAAATAAGGGTTCGGATATGGGTTCTTCTATAATCATCTCTTTCTCAATCTCTTCTTCTAACTCCTTAACTTCTCTAACTTCTTCAACTTCTTCAACTTCTTCTTCCACCTCCTCTTCTAACTCCTTAACTTCTTCAACTTCTTCAACTTCTTCTTCCACCTCCTCTTCTAACTCCTTAACTTCTTCAACTTCTTCAACTTCTTCTTCCACCTCCTCTTCTAACTCCTTAACTTCTTCAACTTCACTAACTTCTTCCTCCACCTCCTCTTCTAACTCCTTAACTTCTTCAACTTCTTCAACTTCTTCTTCAACTTCCTCTTCCACACCCTCAAACTCTATCACAGCCACCCTGTTCTCTACGCTCTGTTCGTTGGCAGAAACATTGAGAAAAATCATATATGCCGCTCGAAGATTATGCAGGATAATATCCTTCTCGATAGGTGAATACACGTCTAATGCGTTTACTTGTTGTAAACTTTCAATAATTTTTAGAATAACGCCGGTAGGTTTTTCCATAATGATTAATGTTTAAGGTTTATTGTCTGTTTAATATTAGTTTTTCGTTTTTAATTCTGTTTTCATCAACAATCTTTACAAAATATATTCCTGAATGTAGGTCGTTTAAATTTATAATTTCATTATGCGAAACATGTTCAAATGTTTTTAGATGACTACCTAACGCAGAATATAGAAAAATTGTTGCATCTTTGATATTTAAAATTGTAAAACTACAAGAAGTGGGATTTGGGCAATCTCTAAGGTTAAGGTATTGTACTCATTACTGTTTTTTTGGACTTTTTTTTTATGTTCTTTCCAACTTTCACCATACATTACACGATAAAGCGAATCCATAATTGGATTATACTGTAATTGTAAAGAATCAATTTGAGGAGTGTTCTCTTGCTCAGGAACTTTTTCCTGTTTTATTTCAGGAAGTGGTTCAACTTCCGGCACTGTAAATCTTTCAAATTGTCTCATATAATTATAAAAATCTTCCCTTTGATGAAACACTAAATTATCTAATCCTAATATTTTATCACCACATACATGCATATTGTCATTAACTCTACCTTCAAAACAATCGCTCAAACGTTTATATTTTTGGTGTGAAAAATATTTGGAATTTTCATTATCCGGAATATCCGAAGCTACGAAAAAAAAGATACGGAGTGAGTGTGTGCTAACAGCTTGGTTGATCCCATTTCTAGTAAAAATAGGAGGTCGCCAGTATGAATCAGTAGTATTATTAGAATTTTCTAATCCGAGTGCAGACCCTTTAAGAACTCTATAAACTACTTTCCCTGTTAAAGATTGATCGCCTTTATAGACTCTCTGCACTTTATATTCAATAATGGAAATGTAATCTTTCAATTTAGACTCTCCTTTGGTATCGTACGATTCTACATATTTAACAAAGTGACCTTCAAATACTAATTCCGATTTTGTAAAAAAATCTTCATTGCTGAGAGGAAAGTTTCTACTTTCAGCAGTTT
>Ga0123354_10000918_pt1 | contig 33087 bp, 12 predicted proteins | sample TergutLab28metaG_2_FD_97872 | JGI IMG/M metagenome (GOLD analysis project Ga0123354, IMG submission 97872) | Labiotermes labralis P4 segment gut microbial communities from Petit-Saut dam, French Guiana - Lab288 P4 | ecosystem: Host-associated > Arthropoda: Insects > Digestive system > Gut ... | reverse complement strand
TTGAGAATGTGAAAACCAGTTACACAAGTAAAGCTGGATTTCTGTACAATACAAGCGTGACAGAAATTCGCGCACTCATAGGCATCCTGCTGTTCTTGGGCGCTACAAAAAGCTCCAAAGAAAATACTGCAAGCATTTGGGCGAAAGATGGTACTGGCAAGCCAATTTGCATAGCAGCGATGAGTCAGAAGCGTTCTTTGTTTCTTGTGTATTGCTTACGCTTTGACGATTCAACCACGAGGGTCCAGCGAAGACCCGATGACAAGTTGGCACCTATTCGCAACATATACGACAAATTTGTCGTAGCTTGTGAAGCAAACTACAATCCAGGAACTGGTTGCACAGTTGATGAATCTCTCCATGCATTCAGAGTAAGGTGTAGTTTCAAGCAATACATACCAAATAAACCGAGAAAATACGGCATCAAGGTATATGTTCTGGCTGACAGCAAAACCTTCTTCTTGGTTTCTTCCAAAATTTCCACGGGAGGCGGCACTCCTGCACCGGGATTGCCAGTCCCAACCCAAGCTGTTCTGGATTTGGTTCCGTCAGTCTCGGGAACAAGCAGAAGCATTACAACTGACAATTATTACACGTCAATTCCTCTGGCCATGGAGTTGAAATCCTGAAAGCCCACTTTGGTTGGCACGATGAAAAAGAACAAACCGTGCATTCCACCCAGCTTTATCGCGAAAGCAGATGAAGGAACAGTTCAATACGCATTTGACCATGCAAACAATTTCACTATGTTGTCCGTTGCTCCGAAGAAAAACAAGAGGGTCCTCTTCTTGTCCATTATGCATTCCGAAAAAAAGGGAGAAGAGGGTACTAGAAAAGAAGAAATAGACGTATTTTACAACCACGAAAAAGGTGGTGTGGACAGTCATGATCAAATGTGCAGCTTGTACACCACGGCAAGAAGAACAAACCGTTGGCCATTGAGGTTCTTTTATGGAATAATTGACAGCGCTGCCTTGAACGCATTTGTTATTTTCACTGAATATGTGCCCAACTTTGGAGAACATAAGAAAGAAAAGCGACAGAAATTCTTAAAGGAACTGGCCCTTGATTTGATCATTCCACATGCACGTCAGAGATTCGAAGTGCAACAAACACCGCAAGATGTGAAACAGGTCATTCGCATTTGCGGCATCTTACCGGCAACTTCACCAGCTCCAGGCACCACCAAGTGTCATTCAGCACAGCGCAAGAGATGCTACATTTGTCCCAGATCAAGGACAAGAAAACCAAATTCGTCTGTAATGAGTGCAACAACTTCGTGTGCGAAGAGCACAGCAAATCGTCGTGCAACTAATGCCAGGAGTAAAAGTTAGACCTACAGACAATGATACTATATGTAAAATAATCAGAAAATCACACATGAAATATTGTGGAATATTGTAGGCACTTAGTAATACATGTTCTGTATATTTCTCTATCTGTTTCTATACATTCGAAAGTTCCTAAGACAAAGTCGTGCTTGTTTGTCGATATTTGAGTACAAACCTGTGTTGTGAAATATTATTTGGGGGAAAAGAACATTGTAATAAAATGTGTTTGTATTCTGGTTGTTTTTATAATGGGGTCATATTTACCCCATTTTACTCTTAACGTAACTTTTTTCATGGTACCAGAGCAGGGTTAATGTTGCAAACAAGTCAAGTAACAATATCAAAAATTTCTCAACACTTTTACACACCAAAATGCTTTTTACATAAGAATGGTAAAGACACTTATTTGCATCATAAGGCAAACACCCAGCTGTAACCTACATGTTTATTACTCAGGCCTTGAAGCAAACTGACATCCAGTTATACTGTAGATATTCTACATATAAGGACAGAGAGCGTTAATCACAACAGTTCCTCAGATATACAATCGCGTAGTCTTATTCCGATACGTTTCGGTTAACATTATATAATTCATCATCAGGCGACTTATTTAGAATAAGTATTCCTAGATTCCGGAATTTAATAGTAACGGCTTACAACGTCAAGTGAAAGAATTTGACTCAGATAGAGATTCTTAGAAATATTAGTGTCTCTTGAATTTAACAAAAAATGTTGGGAACTTAAACCAAAATAAGACAACACTTCTGTCAAAATTTGCTCGTTACTTGTTGTACGCCTGCTTTGAAGAGTGATACTTCGTGCTGCTGATTTATGTGAATTTTTCACAATTCCTCTAACATCTTCCAAATTTTACTCATCTAACATTTGGATCTTGATATTACGTATCGCCCTCTACTCCGAAACAGAAAGTAGTGGTATTAACGATAGCATTTCTGACTTCTATTTCAGAAGCAGTATCAAGTTCGAATCTCACCCACGACACCATTTTAATTAGATTGATGTTTTTTCTATTTTCTGAGCCATTTCAGGCTAATTTCAGGACGGCACAGTTAAACGCGTCACGGTGTTTTCGAGTCTCTACGAAATTACTGATAAAGAAGCCACAACATTTCTGAATCCATTTAACGAGATACGTCACGATTCATATAAACTCATTTTCTTAATAATCTTTTTTAGGAAATCTTCAGGATATATTAGTACAAAATTAAAAATAAAATATTTCACTTCAACTGACATCAAATCTGGTGTCGTTCTTAAAGTGGGAGGGGAACCAGTCTTCGGCAAAACAGGTAAAAATATCAAGGAACATTAAATGAAAATATGCGTGTGTCATTATCCAGTTACCAAAAACGATTGCTTGTTTTTTAAAAGTTCCAGAAGTAAAAAAGTTTCGTATTAAATGACATTAACTACAAGCAATTAAATCACACCCACTAATTAAAGATATTTTAGGGCAAGTGTTTTCTTTTCTGTGGCCCTACAGCCAAAATAGTCTGTAGGTCGTCTATTTTGAGGCTATGGCATGAGTTAATAACTCTTTTCTCCACGTATTTTATTTTCCAGAACTTTATAGGCTCTCGAATTATAGGAAAAAAACTGGCCTGTGATGAGTTATATTTCGCTTCTCCAAGCGAGTGTTGATTAAAAACTTATATTCTACGCCGTATCCACTATACCATCAGCCTCCAAAAAGTAAAAATTTGTCGACATTAACTGAAGTACTCTTTCTTAATAAGTTAGTAGTTTCTCAACTGGTTAAGAAATTATCCGGCCTAAAAAAACCCTAATTATATTACCGTATTCACAAGAGCCTGTTACTGTACCTATCCATAGACTGATGCATCCAGACCAGTTTTAATATTATCATCTTATTTACTCTTTGTTCTTCCAAAAGGTCCTTTTCTGTTAAATTTTCCCATGAATAATTTTTATTCATTTCTTTCCCCGTCATTACACAGTTTTTCAGGCTGCTGTTAGTTCCTCCCTCTTAACGTCCAAATGTCTTCATCAGCATTTTGTTCTCGACCACCCTCAGCCTATGTCCTTCCCTTAATATGCAGACAAACTTTCACAGCCATACGAAACAACACGAGATATTGTAACACTGTATATTTTAATCTGTATATTCTTAGTCAGCTAATGGGATGATGGAAGATTCGGTCTGAATATTACTAAGTATTCCCCTACTGAATGGATTGTTAATTTATTCTTGCGTAAATTTTGTATTTATTATTCTTTTTTCAAATTATTTAAATTTCTTCTTATTTCAAAATGATTTATTATTTATTTTGATGTTGTAAATTTATCATGTTCCCTGTGGGCGAAGCAAATGCAAGTACTTAAATTTCTCAGGATTTAATTCTGGACCATCTTCCTTACTAGGCCAATAAAGCTTTTTTTCTTTCTTCTTATGTTTCTTGTGCTGTTGAACAATAAAATAAAATCATCAGTGTAGAAGAGAAGCTGTTGTGTCCCGTCCACTACTGTTGTTAAATATCAAATAAGTTGTCCAAAATTGCGAGTTAACTTTCGCTATTTTTACTGAAAGCCTCTAAAGGGAGATGCAAACTTCGTTTGTCTGAAGAGGGGAGCAGAGCTGATGACTTGTTAAAGAACATGCTTTGCAGTTCATTTCACATTAAAGCTTATTGAACAGAATTCTATAATGAAATGTTGGCGACAGCTTGCTATGTTCATATCAATTCACAGACGCCCCCGAAACCTGGCACTATTTCATTCATTCATTCATTCACATCGTCATCCCATTTCGCAACACCGTACTTAAGTCTCCGTTTTCCTTTCTCTGAATACTAACCACTGAATATAACCTTCACTCTAACTGTTCTGCTTCGAAGCCTATCATGATTTGAAGCCGGACACCTATTACTCTCTTCCTAGCTATCTCTTACTTACTTACTTACTTACTCCATGGTGCAGATTCCTACTTGAGAAGCTAACTGGTTTGCAGCTAGTCAAGAAATTCCCCGCATTTTATGGAACCCGAAGGTTCATTACCGTACTCACAAGCGTCAGCCAACTGTCCCTATCCTGGGCCAACCCAATCCAGTCCACATAACGTTCCACGTGCCTAATTTCATTTCCCTGTATATTTTGTGCGATGCTTCCCCTAGAAACACTCCCCCCCCCCAGAGATCCGAGAGGTGGAGTTGTTTAATTCCGGATTGTTTTGTCTCCAGAGGAAGCATCATGCCTGCAAGTATTTCTTAACATGAATGTTTTACAGGGAGGGGTTGTTAGCACCTCGCCCAAACCCCAAGCTGGAGGACCACCCCTTGTCGGCTGTCCACTACTGCATATTCAATTTATTCGCAGCTACCCTCCATAAAGGAGGCCGTTTCTCTATCCGCAATCTGAGGACGCGCCATGCCGTGGTGACAGGGACCCACTACACATGGAGATATCTCTTACAATAACTTTTATGTATTCATTTATATACGGTTGATTTAACAACGTCGTGTCCAGTTGCAACTATATAGTGTTGCAGGGTTGGAAGAATTATGACTTGGGAGGATTGTTAAAGGAAATGGTCTATGTGTGATTTAAGCTAATGCACATGCATTTGGTTCGAAGGACTAAAGAAGCCCAAAAGAAATTATCGCTCAGATGTTTCAGTGTCCTGGCTCAGATACAACTGTCACTGGTAGAGCAAACTTGCTCAGGTTTTACATTAACGTACGACTAATGTTTTGAAGTATTTGTGTAAATAGGAAAGTAAAATACAAAACCAATTTCAATTTTTAAACGACGACACCATACAAAAATTTTCGTCATAAATTAATTCCATCTTTTTCAAAAGTCAGAATTCCATAAACTTCTACAGCATCATATTATACATGTAGGAAAACACAAATCTAAAACCCTAGAAAACTAATAAGCATGTTGTGTAAGACTGTCTTTTAATGAACATTGTAATAAAGAAAACGGAGATGAATCAATTTTAGGCGAGAGATTTAGAGTAAGATTTTTTATCGAGCAGTCATTATTATTATTATTATTATTATCATCATCATCATCATCTCCTTTATGCAGGGTATTTATACTTATATTCCTGAGACAAACTATTTCCCTAGGGAATACAGTGTTGCAGCTATTCTGTTGTTACTGTTCATGGTGCTTATATCATTAGTTTCAGTTTTGAATCTATTGTACTTTTACATAATTACTTTTATTATTATTATTATTATTATTATTATTGATGTCAGGTAGCGTACATCTGAAAGACTAAGCTTTAGCCTCTAGAAACTTTCTAGAAGTTAAAGGCAAAAGGATGTAGACAGAATTCTTTAAATATTTATATTCGTGGTAATATTGTACTGTGAGTTAAAATTAAGCAAAACAATAAATATTGCTTTGTGTCCAGTGTGGCATTGCATCTTGCATGCCCGTTATGCATGTTGCCCCACTGAACTTGTTTAGTTATAGCGGACATTTTACGCTCTGTTCATCTTCCTCTCCGAAAAGCCCCTGTTTTGCATAGCTGTTGGTTACAGTAACAAAGCACAATATTGTGCACTTTTGATTGTAACCCGTTAATTTTCATTCGGCATATTTCACTTTAGTAGTGGCAATTGCAAGGTGATATAGCTAATTGACACTCTTATCTACATCTGTTACTTCCTGACTTTAAGAAAATTCTCTTAACAATTTTCTTATTTGCCATGCCCCTTCAACTTCAAACTCAGTTATTATTTTCACAGACCCAACTCCCTATTTCACAACAAAATACGACCAGTGTGAAGCACGAGGTCTTGTAGTGAAATAAAACCCCGTCTAGAAAAGGATTGCTCGCAGGCTCACCTTTATATACCTGTCATATTTAGTGCCTTCAAAAATGCTCCAAAAACTAAGACAGAGTACGCCAAAATTTACAATTCTGGAAGAGTGATATAAAAAGAAGTTCTTTGTGGATGATACCGGAGTATAAAAATCTTCATGAAGACTCAGTACAGAAAGGTAGTAATATTCAAAACTGAATTCCTCAAACATACACCCTTTTCCAAATATCAGTGTAAGTAAATAAAGGAGGATGGGTTGTGGCTTGCACTGAGAGATGAGAGATGCTTACAAAATTTTTGTCGAATAGGTTTAAAAGGAGGAACTTAGTGTAAGGCCTGTACGTAATTGCAAGTGTAATTGATCTATTAATACGGATTTTAGAGAAATAGGGTGCGAAGTACGGACCAACTGTATTGAAGCCAAGATATGCCTCCAATGGCAGATTTCTTTTAACACGGTAAAGGATTTCTTGAACCTTGAAGATAGGACCGATAATTTTTCCCTAAAAGTCGGTAAAGAATTACCACTAGACACTACGTAATATTCCGGAACAACGTAGATCTTATGATAATGGAACTTCGTATTCAATAGAGGGACAGGGTTTATTGACGGAATGATTAGCTACCAGCTTTTGACAACCAATCCTGCAAAATGATGTTTTCCTCCAGCTGTGCTTGTATTTTAACGAGTCAAATTTGCAGCCTTCACTGCGAACTAAAACATTAAATACAACCCGGACAATGCGGTTTGTTAATGTTAACGTACCAACACCTCGGAAATCCTGTCTCTTTCCATAACCAGATTCAATTTAGTCACAAAACCTGATGTATTAGGTATGGCAGATTGCCCAAAGGGATATTAATATATTGTACGATATTTGTTGCATTTAGAGTTCCCAATAAAGCCATGAATGCAGAAAAGAAGGGAAGGTTGTTTTTATTTTTATCATTGAAACGTGCATTTCGTAGAATCATTTAATTAGCACACCAACTAATGCACATACATAATTTTTTTTTAAATTAAAACTTTTAAAATCGCTCCAAAGTGTTTCGATCCTAAGATCATCTTCAGGGAGCTAAGCTGTTCCTTGCTAAAGTCACATTTTTTAAATCACTCACTGATTAATTTCCTTATATTAACTTGGTGCTGTGGCAGCATGTCGTATTGTTTAAGTCGTACGCTCCTGAGAATGCGCCTGACTGTGTGTGTGTATCGTGTGTTATGCTGCGTGAGACTCACGCAACATAACACACGACACACAGCCATATTCAGGCTCATTCTCAGGAGCGTACGACTTACACAATACGACATGCTGCCACAGCACCAAGTTAATATAAGGAAATTAATCAGTGAGTGATTTTAAAAATGTGACTTTAGCAAGGAAAAGTGTAGCTCCATGAAGATGATCTTAGGATGGAAACATGTTGAAACGATTTTAAAAGTTTAATGTAAAAACTTTATGTATGTGCTTTAGTTGGTGTGCTAATTAAACGAAAAGGAACTTGAATTAAAAATAATGGAAGATTTGAAATTTTGTTTTAATTCAGACGTCTCAGAAGTGAACATGAATTCTGAATCAGCCGCCGGTCAAACAGTAGTAAAAGGAATGAGATTTTGGAAAGTTCAGAAGTCGGTTTAAAAGCAACCGCTAAAATATGAGGCTGTCTTTATTCGACAGCTGTTGCTCTTCTTCACCAACGACAAAGCTCTTTCTCCCATCTTCTCGGCTTCCTTATAGATCTTGTGCCATCGGCGGCAATTCTTCTTGTAATCGGTTTCCGCCCCCCTGCCCCAGTCTCTCTCAACATTTACCAACTCGCCGGTTTCAGTATCGGATGGAGGTATGTTATGTGATCCTTTGCCAGCGATCCTGGCTAGCTATCAAACTGCCAAGTGCTGGACACTTTGGACTAGCCACTTGGTTTTTGTCCACGTGTTATCTGAAGCGAGCTTTGAACCGCCTGGATTGGCAGTCTCAATAGCAATCTAGGCTCTTCCATTTACTACTGAGAAAAGGGCAAAGTTCTTGTATTCAAACACCTTTCGGAGAATACTAAAGTTTCATGCATTCCGGTCTCTATTTTATGCCGTCCAAAATAAAGTGCATAAAATGTTAAGCGATCTACGTATAACGTAACATTGAGGCGCGTTCGTGCCACCATTGTTGCAGTAGAAAATCAATAAATATTATATAATTTTAGCATATTTGTAGCCTTATGTATCCAGCGTCCGATGCGCAAGCCCCATATTGTCATATGTGGCCTGACCCGCTCTACGGTATTTTTTTCCCATTATCTCATAAACGGTAGGATTAAAAAATTTAACTTAAAGTGTGGGCTTTGATTTCGTCTACAATTTTGTCTGAAACATTTATCATTCTAAGAAGAATTTAACGAGGTATGATCATAAATATATATTGTTGTTAACGTACAGTACCCATTAATTTGTCAGATTTCAGTGAATTTGGGAAAATAATAAAACGTTAAATTTCATGAAAATATGTCCAGTAGGAGCCGAATTGTTCTATGCGGGCGGGCGGTCGGTCTGACGGAAGGATGGGCGGACGGACAGACAGACATTACGAAGCTAATAGTTGCTTTTAGCAATCCACATGAAAGAAACTTCCCCTCGACACATAATGTATGCATACGGGGGAGTGGAGGTGTGAGCAGACAATGTCGGCACATGATAATGTGTGAGCAGCTTCACTACATGGCCGCTTTAGTCCCGAGGAAAGAGTCTCTAGCATCCATTGGCCCTATGACAGTTCTAGCTGTTTAGTGAAGAGAAAAACTTGCCCCTGACGGATATCGAAAGATCCCACTGCCGTCCAGCGCTTAGCTGAGTCACTACACCAGTTCAGCTATCATGGCTCCTCTGCTCCCCTTTTATATCCGGAATTTCTTAACGGTTTTTAAATGATTATCATCTTGGCGTTTCCACCAGACGTTTCCACGTGTTCTGTTGGCGTATTTTAAATAGATAACGTTTCGGTGTTTTACCAGACGTTGCCGCGTCTTGTACACTCGTATATTAAACTTTCACAACCTTACATATCGATGTGCCCATCGTCTATGTTATAAAACCGTGTAGAATGATAAGGTGTTACTAATATATCGGAGAAACATACCGTCACCACGATGACGGAAACAGTACGCTTTTCTGAAATGTTGGTAAAACTTACCAGACCAAACCTTGTCATAACCCTGAATACTACAATATGTGCTACTGTTTGTAGTTGACTGAAGCGTGAATCAACCTAATCAAACCTGCAGAGAACTGACACTGCATAAAATATGGAAATTTCATAGGTCTGTACATCTGTATATTTGTTGTGCTGTGATTCTCATTAAATAAGAAATAAAAAAAACTGCCATCTAGTGCCAACTCGGTGGCAGTTAGTAGTAGCAGTAGTAGTAGTAAATAAACAAGAAGAGAATCACATTCATAAACGGAAAGATTTGAAGAATGGTACTCGACATACGTTTTTCCAATAATATGTACTACGACAGCTAATATTATCAAACTTGAGGTTGCAGAATTTCGGAGAAATCGACTAACCTCTCCTCATTTTCAGTTCGTTTGCCATTTCATGTAATTTTAGAAATTTTATGGAGTTTTTAATGGGAATTCGCCTTCATATTACGAAAAGAGACACTTCTACAACAAATTTGTCACGACCATCCGAAGCTACCTACATTGGCATGGACGCTTAAACATATTTTCTACAAATTAGTAGACCAATTAAAGTATTGCGTATGGAGCAGGAAAAAATATGTATTTTGGTGTGTTTCCTTACGTATTTAATAACAAGGGGACTGGATGAGACTATACAGTGTCGAATGACAGGAAGGTTAGGAATAACCACCACTTAATTTTACGAGAGTTTAGAAAACAAGCGGCCGTGGTCTATTTTTAAGTCTATCCTGATATCTGTTCGCCAGGATTGAGGCGAAGCAGCACGGAGAACTCATCTAAGATAAAGGACCTTCTGACCGAAATTTGAAACCGGTTAGAATTAGGAGTGTTGTCCTTCCAACTATGTTGTTTTTCTCTTTCTTGAAAGATCTAGTGAGAGTAGTATTTGAAAGGGCCTGGGAGAGCACATGGGCGACCTGACTTTCCAAAGCCAATTTAACTTTCCGTTGCTTCAGGCAGCAGTACGTCTCAAGAGATTCGATCCTATGGTTGATTGTGATATCTAAGGAATTGTGACGAAAATGTTTAATTTCATGAATATGTTAACATGGACCGCAGATTATTTACCGCAATATTTAACCAACTTGATGCACAAAATTTGTTTCATAATAAGTTTTATTTCATGCCTCTACATGTTTCGAGGACATGTAGAGGTATGAAATAAAACTTATTGTGAAACAAATTTTGTGCATCAAGTTGGTTAAATACTGAGATAAATATACTGAGATTCACGGTCAGCAAAACGTCAAAAAGTGGACAGTAGTGTTGTTGGCAAAATTATAATTTATTTTTTAACAAAGCAAACATTCATGCCTTTCCCTAAGCCTTCCTAAACCACAAAACTCAGCTTAGCTTGATTCTAAAAACATGTTAAATGTCTATGAGAAAACAAGTACATTGTCTGAAATTTACTTTAAAAGTAGCTATATTTTACAAATCCATTGATATAGGCCTTTTTATTTATTTATTTATTGTTTTAATCTTCATTTTTATAAGACGGGTTACGTAGATTTCATTCATATTTTGCATAACGATATAAATTACAGGCCTCTTGGATATATATAAAAAACAAGACTGCTTCAAACAGATTGTAATGTAGAGAGCCAGTATTATAGTTTATAGAATATGTTACTTAATTTACGAAAGAAAGCATAACAAATAAATGTGAGCTTCCAATTATAAATTAGTAAAAAGAAGACATATTCGCCGATTCATTATAATTTGATTTATGTTTACTTTGCTCTGCTCTTTCTCCAGCAAATTTATGTTTTTCATATCGGCAGTATGCGAACTTTGTAGCCCAAAGCGAAACAAACTGAAATATTACAGCGCAGAAACAATCAGCGCCACTGTACTCAATATCACATTCACGCAGAAGACACAGTAATGTTCAGGGTAGCAGTGGTAGTTACTCTTCTCTAAAACTTGGTTGAATTTCGCTGAGAAGCGTGAAGGCGATAAAAATTTAATTAAATGAGACTGCTTTTCATGACAGTATGAAGACGAAGCAGCTATTCGAGAAGCTGACAGGAGCAGTTTTCACGCTTTGGATTTTCTGAACGCCACGTCAAGGCGCTACAGTAACAAAATGAGTTATCTTGAAATTTGTAGCACAACTTCAAGGTTTTATGTTGCAGGTGTATGTTATGTGCAGGAATACACAGCAGTGCGTCCCGAAATTGTGTGTAAACTCTTGCGTACACCAAGGATATAAACATGGGGGGGGGGAATTGTTGGCACCAGAGCTATTTAGTGACGCTGAAAAAGATGACGGATATAACAGATAAGTTAAAAGATCAAAACAAAAAAGGATTTATAATTTAATTATTATTCATTTGCATAATAATTACATGCTAGGATAACGGGATGCCTAACCTCAGAACTGTCATTGCTAGTATAGTTAGAACTATCTAGAAATACAACATAAAAGAGACATTAAATGATATATAATTGGTTGTGTTGAATGCTTATGTACATAATCGTCAAACAGTACAAGTCTTCATATGTTGTACCTCCTCATTACTGCAATATAACAGTACACAATAGGTCGTCATTGGGTTTTAGGTGATGATTACATTTTTTTCTATTGGAGCCATCCCGTTGTGTTATCCAATATAAACTGAAAGATTATTCAATTCAGTCGGAAAAATAAATAATGTGTTATCAATCTATAAACTTGGTCCAGATTTATAGATTGATAATAAATTGTTTCTTGTATTCCGGCTGAATTGAATAATGTTTAGTTTATGATTATTACATTGTAACAAGTTTAATGTAGCTGTTCCATTGACGGAATGCAGTGAAGAACAACAAATATTTCGGACTGAGATATTGCTCTTTCAGAATATTAATGTATGAAATAAGAAAAAAGGTGTTTGTGTTTTACGTCATAAAACGAATTTAAGAAGAATTAAAGCGACCCCTTATATGATGTCGTAAGTGACGTTACATGTGATTAAAATTAAGGAAATAACTCAAATCGTTTTTGGAGCAACGGTGAGTACTGCCGTCTTGCAGGAGGATCACCAGGACCGTATAATCACAGAATCCTTGTGCATGTCTGTCAGCCGTGGTCCAGTCCAGTATAAGTGTACATTCGGAATGACGGGAATAACTTCTGTTATTTCTTCTACCATCACATTCATTACTGATCAAACATTCTTCGAAAGGAAATTAGCGCCGAAATAAGACTGTTCACACAGAAGCCTAAGATTTGTCACACTGCTCTTCAGCGCACAGTTTTCTCACTTCATTTGAAAAACACACACATGTATATATTTAAGAATTACATTGTATCTACTACTGTCAAAGAATTCAAATGTATGTCTGTACGTTCGTACAAATTATGCCCAGAGCGATATGAAGACAGAATTAATTAATAAAATATGTAAAGATTAAGTATCCATGTAATAGAGAACACTGTATCCTTCAATTACATAGACCAGAAAGGTGAAGCCTGTGCGGATAAGTGAAATAAAGAGCTGTGCAATGTGAAAAAATATACAAAACAAAGAAATACGCTTTGTATTAAAACATTTATCGCTAAATATGGCAATAAATATAGAAACCATTTATCTATGCAATACTGTGCAACGTTTTTCAGATATTTAATAATCTGGCTCAACGAAATATCGCATAAGTTTACTATATCGCGTTCGAAACATTGTTCGGGTTCTGTTATTTGCGGCAGACTGACAGATATTGCAAAAATTAATAGCTGGATTTCGATATTCATTTCCTTACTTCACTCGGTGAGTTCCGAAAGACTGACATCATCTCAATCTCTACAGCAGGATGTTCTCTACAAAGTTATACTCATATTTTTCACATTACCTCCATACGGTAGCTAATGTCTCGTTCATAAAAGCGGGAGGAAACAATAAACTAAACTGAGTTACTACCTTACAATTCATCTCTGAAAAGAACGGAAACTTTACGGTTAGGGTATATGGGTAAGAGGCCAATTCCAAATTCAAGTCTTGGAGGCACTTCCTGAATAAAAGTGGGTGGTGACCTTCCGCACTTAACCTACCAGCATACCCGAATATCACGACGGCCATTTCCTCACTTTGGTTACAATCCTTCTCCGGTAATCGGCCAGATAGCATCTCCTTGCCAGCACACTCGACTTTTTCCTATTTGTCTCCAATCAAGCAGTAATTCGCCTCCAATTTCAGATTCAAGCTCTCTGCCACCCTGTTGCGAACTAGTGCTAAAACCTACAATTAGATGAAAGTCTCTTAACGAATAGTAATTAGTATAAACAGCAGTATTTACGATATTAATGGTAACTATTTGTGGTTTTTAAACAAACCTGTTACGAGCAGGCTATTGGCGAAAAACGATAGGATATGTGGTGAATAAAGAATTGAACAGTTCCTAGAAGGAAGCCATAGCTGCCTAATTATAGGCACTGGACATGGAGTATTCCTGAAGAAACTGCATAAAATGACAAAAACCTTATTTACGATTGCCTGTCTTCGAGCCGAGATTTGAACTTTGAAACCTCGATATGGCAGACACGAAGCTAGAGTATGTACGTGTAGTAAAAAGTCTAACTTGGTTAACAGCATGTCAATTGTTATGGATATTTTCCAAATTATTGCCTTTTCATAGAAAGGACAGTAACATACTCCTATACACATTAAATATTAGCCTTCTCTTACATTGTAAAGAAAGGGCTAAATTGAAATTGTTCTTACTACGTACACAGTTGTGCTACATCAAATGAGAAATCCTAAAAGTACAATCAATTCTTACCTTGAGAACAAATAAAGTTGTCATATAAGGAGAAATTAACACTGAACTGCAAAGAATAGGCGAGATATTTTATCTTATCCACATAAGCAGTAGACTAGTCGAGGATATGGATTTCGAAATGATGCAAATATCCTTCAATAAACCTCGTAGGAAGAGGACACAATACAACTCAAAATGTCAGAATGGTTTACGTCTGTAGTTTGAAATATTATCAGTCACATGTCATTTTTCTCTTACCCTCGTTCCTGTTTCTGCCGCCAGGTGTAATTTTTTTATTTTTTCCAGAAAATTCATTTCATCGGTTTCAATATTCTTCGAGTTCATTTCTTTTATTTCCCAGTATATTGCCCTTTATAAGAAAGAATTATGGTTAACATCTCTAAATGGCATAAGCATGAAAGTTAATTTTTGAATTACAGCGAACTTCCTTTAATAGCATCAACCCGAGAGATATGACGCAGTATCTAACAGTCATCTAATTTACCTGGCTTATGGTATAGAAGCGTAATATAATGAAAATGCTAATAATTTCTCAGTGCTACATCTTCATGCCAGAAGAAATTGTAACAGAGAGAAGAATCTCTTCCTTTATGCAGACTCCTTTTATATCCTCCCATTCTTCATTACTCCAGCGTCTCCATTAATCAGTTCCTTAATGGTAGGCACTGCCTCTGACAATTGCCCAATTAAGTCTGGAGCCATTGGAGCAATAATATAATGAGTCGCTTTATCTGAATCTAATCTCATTGTTAATTTATGTTATCGATATGTCAGCTACAATTTGCACATAATTATTCGCTGTGAAACTGAGGAACATAAGTCTCGCTATTACAAAAAAGGCCTCAAGAAGAGTACTGTTTTTGACAGAGGAGATGTTCAGCTGCGAATTAAGTTACAAAGTGCATAAATGAAGGTTCCTTATGCATTCTCCTTCTCTGCATCATGGTATGGAAATTGGAGCGTACAGTATAAATTCATCTCTCATCTCATGCGTGGTATTCAAATGTAAGTTTCCTCAGACATGGTTTCTGTTTATAGTGCACGTAGAAGGAGGTTCTAAAATAAATATTGTTTTCCTGAAACTTTCCATTCCTATGTGAATTTGAAATTAGGTTCATCGTGCGACTGTATACCATAAAATCTCGCAGACATAGGCAAATAAATGCTTTTAGAAAAAAATTTTTTAATGTACTACATCTGTATGGGATGACATTTTCATGAAATTTATATGACTACAAATTTCTTGTCAAAGTATGTCTGTAATCCTCACTTGTAAAAATTTCGAGGATGTTATAGAAGGCGTAGAGCCATAACTTACCTCCCCCTCTGTGCCTTCATGGCAGGTTATGGGGTTAAATTTACCTTTTTAAAAATTTCTACGAAGTTAAACTTTATATACATAAAAGATGTGCCCACAGTTGCTACAGAATTCTTAACTTATAAGAAGCGTTTCATATACACGAGAACACGATTACAATTTATCCCCATACAAGTTGCCACATGTCTGTCTATTAAGATCCATTAGATATTCTACATCAAACTGGAAGATAAACACAAATTAACGTGATCTTCATATTGTTTTGCATTGAAGAACAATGGAAAGCAGAAAGTTGAAAAAGGTGATGTAGCGGTAACACCCTAGACATGTATAAAGTCCTTTATTTGTCCATATAATGCACACAAATTATTATAAAATTGTTAAACAGTTAAAATCATTTAAAATTATAATGGTTCCTCCAACATGTTTCGGCTTACATAAACCATCATCAGCGAGCTCTCAGCCTGTGCTTCGCTAAAGTTACAATGTTGACTGCATATGCAGCCACAATACCGATAACTTCAAATAACTATATGTAATCGCAGTCAACATTGTAACTTTAGCGAAGCACAGGCTGAGAGCTCCCTGATGAAGGTTTATGTAAACCGAAGCATGTTAGAGCGACTATTATAATTTTAAATGATTTTAACTGTTTAATAATTTTATAATAATTTGTGTACATTAGTTGGACAAATAAAGGACTTAATACTATCAACGTACACGGTGCAATTACAAAGACCCTAGACATGTATCTAGAGGTACCTCTTTCAAAGTCGGGCCGGGACACCGGCTAACCTGGATGTTAATTATGGTTTTCCTCGTTCCCTCCAGACAAAGACCGTGAAAATGTTATGACCGAGCCACAACCTCTTCCTCCTAAATCCACTTTAATTAATAAATTATCAATCTTTTTTGTCTCCAATTCAGAAAGCTGAACTAAATACCACCCTCCCCTACGTATCTTGATATACTTTGCATTGAATTAGATTCGGTATCCTACACCAGTATACATGCAGTGGCCACAGTGTCGCTCTAAACTTAGAAGTTCGCTGAACCGAACATTGGTATTAATAATAGTAGATCATGTGCATAGTAGGAGGACTTGGAGTGAAGCGCAGTCCATACTAAATTCCGTACGAATATGTCTATATGTTCTAAAAGTCTTTACAGGAAGAGGCGGTAAACAGCAAGACCATCGAAGAGTGCTACACTAGAATCCCAAAGAGTGCAGTGTGGAGTGAATTAAATGAACAAAGTGTAAAAGAGTGGCAAAATGAATGGGAAAGATCCTCAAAAGGTGTAATAACAAAATCTTTCTTCCCAAAAATAGCGGACAGATTGATTCTAAGAATTAACGCAACCCCCAACTTTACAACAATAGTGATTGGACATGGCAATATAGAAACATACGTGTACAAGTACAAAATAATAGGGAACCCACTGTGCTCGTGCGATGAAGGTGAACAATCATTCGATCACATTCTACATGAATGCAAACTTTTAGAACACGAAAGGGATAGACTAAAAGCAGCGGTAATATGGTCAGAAAACTGACCAGTTAGTAAAGACAAACTTAGTATAAAATTTTACAAAAACTTCAAAGAATTCGCGAACAGCATATTATTAGACAAAGGTCAGTGTGTAAATATGACAAGATAGATAAGGAACCAAAACTGTAAATGGAATAGTTAGATAGTAGAAGATAATATGTTAAAGCCAACTTCATTGCATGTAGTATTACTGCATCGTAGTGGAGCATGCAGAATAATAAAGTTTATAAAAAATGGGAAGAGGCATACCGACAAGTGATACTACATCTTTATTTGTATTTTTACAATTAAGACTATATATTAAGAAAAACGAATAATAACACCTATGGAACTATATGAGTTAAATGGAAACGTAGGAATCAGAATATTGACAAAAAACGTTTTGGGGGATGATGCAAACAACCACATTGATTTAATTATTTTATCCACTCATTACACTTTTCGATTTTATGATAAAAATTTTTGAACTTAAGTTATTCATAAATATTTATCTTTGTTTGTTAGGTGGCTGCTGCTCCTTCCTTGAAAGATTACATAAAAAACTGACCTTTTTTTTTCTGAAGAATGAGCTTTGAGCGGAAGAGCTTAAATTATTTTGTACACGTTCTTTTATGGCGGTACATTATAAAGCCATGTTCCGGACAGTATAACTGTCATTTGTGTAGTAAACAATTGAATCGTGACAACGTAACTGTCTCATAAACCTAGCGTTAGTAGGTGAACTCATTATCAGGGTGACAAATGGTCATAACTTCCTGCGTGAAACGCACCGTTCGTATTGATGCACAGTTTTGCCAATGCTTAACCACACCAAATGCAAATTTACTTGAAATCTTACTCACAAAATTAATTTATAACTCAGTAATTGTGTAGCGAATGTAATGTCATTTGATAAACATTAAGTTTAAAACCTCTGTAATAGCTTTACAAATGTTATCTCTAAAGGGACAGGTCATTCTATCAAAGCCGACCAATTTGATACTTTATTATAAAATTATTTACCAAGGTATGTTTACCTTGCTGGTTCGTTCATGAAACTATTAAAACAACTATGTAGACATAACAAGTTATTTATCGTCCAGTATTGAAATAAAACTAATAATAATAATAATAAAGTCGAAAAGACGGAGAATACAACTACAGTTTTGTCTTATTTTAATGAATTCTGTCATTATCTTAATAAACTCCTTGTCAGCACACCTGACATTCCATTTAAGTTTCGACCAATTTCAATCTCAGCTCTCTTTCTGGGGACATTTTTGCATGGTCTCACGAAAATTGTGGTCCGCTGAAGAAGCAAGCGCAGAACTGCAGGTTGTGCAACAAATGCGACAAGCAACTCTTCAGCGAATTTCCCACAATATTCCACGTATGGTGACTTTCCTTGCAGCTTCTGATGAAGTGGAAACTCCATTCACGTGATCAATCAGTGTGCGAAGGACTCTTTGGAGATATTGGAGTGTAAACGCTTCGATGGTTTCATGAAGGAGAGGCTACAAGTTTGCATCCGAATTCGGTAGTAAAAATGTCATTTCTCCCGTCTCTTAAGCTTGTAAAAGAGGGACATGAGAGAAATTCTTTACTTATTGTAGCTTCGAGTGAAGTGTTGTAACCCAGCCTGGTATGAAATTACTTTTTCTTCTGTCTCATTAAACATATAATCCTGGGTAGCCACGACAGATCAGAGATACCTGTTGAAATGGCCAGAGTTCAAATCCGAGCACAGCCATTCCGAAGTGAAATAGGGGACTCTGGAGACGTATACGGGTAAGGCCTATCAATGGAGGCCGGAATAGTGAAGTCGGTACAGTGGCCAGCCTGCGTGTTGGACAAAAAAGTAATCACGTTTAAATTCCCGTTAAGGAAAACAAATATTTCTTTTCTCAAAAAATTCCAGTCTGACACAGGAAGTCCACTCATCTTGCTACGCAGTAGATACCAGGGTCACTTTCTCCCTGGGTGTATTGTCCATGACATGAAGCTAACATTCAGCTCCATCGAGTGTCGAGGTTAGAAATGCTTTCAGCTCTACTGCCACTCGCATGTTTGCCTTAATGTTATGCTTCAGCATAACTCTACCATCACCTGTTTCAAGATATTACGCCATGACTAGCTTAGAATGACTGAAACAAACTACGAAAGTACTCATTCCTAACCACAATGGAGAAATAATCAACTACGTATTTACAGCGAAAATTTGATTGATGAAGTCTTTAGTTAAGAAATTTTTACACAGAACCTGGAAATTGCATTCTCTTCAAAATCATCTTATTCAGACCCTCTGCAATAAAAATTACAGCACAATCAACTGACACCAGCAGGTGAACCACCACAGCATTTAACATAAATAGTTACACTGAAATTATAATTTTATATAAGATTCTTGGAACATAGAGGTTACTATGCACCAATTGCTGTATAAAAAACTTTGCTTTTCTTCCATTGAATGCACTTATGTAGTCGATATTTTTCTAAATGAACAGATTTTTTTCTCAAACATCGTTAAACAATAGGGCTTTATAATGGAGAAGCAGTGTGTATTCTGTGAGGTACATAATAAATTCTTACATATTATCCATATGAATTTCATTCAGCTGATAAAAATAAAAGTTTTTTAGCCTTAATGCATTTACATACTTTAACCCTTATCCTGTTAACGTGGAGAATATGGTGAGCTCCTAATAATACTAGCAGATGGCAGATGGGATTTAACTCGGCGTTTAAAGGGTTAATACATGCAAGCCATCTACCGTGTCAAATAATATTAGCTACACACGTAATTTGATAGGCGTAAACCTTATCTGGATATAAATTAAAAACAGCTTTGTTAAAAGAAAGAAAATATGGAAAACCCGTAAAACAATCCTGTATTAACTTTGTGACTGTAATTAATAATCTTGGAATTTCTTCTGTTTAAATATTTTGAGCAGATTAAATTTGGGGAATGTTTAATTTGATTAGGCTTTCAGCTGTAGACCAATATTCTTGTGCCAAATTGAACAAAATTCTAACTGCAACACAAGTAAATGTATAGATGAAAGGTAGGGTGAAAGAAGGGAAAAATCCTTTGAAATGTTGCCAGAATGTAACCACGCGTGGTTCTTAGTTTGCCGGTATCTGGCAGGCTGGCCGGTGATTTGACTCTGGAAAGGAAATATGAAGAGTGAAATGGTAGGGAAGGGACAAAAGAAAGAGAAAACAGGCGTCAGGGTGGTAAGAGAACAAGCGGCTGTGTGAGGCAGCAAGAGAAGCAAATGGGGCCGGCATTGATTTGTGGAGTTCTCAAGGCCAAAACTCTGCAGCTAAAAGCGAAAATTCAGTGAAAGAAGGAAAAAATTTAACCTCTCAGAGACAAAATGCATTAGAGAGAGCCAAAAATGAAAAGAAAAGAGAAGCAGTACTAGAATGTTTTTACTCCAAGCAGACACACTTCTTGTGTCAGTTCCTACTACGTATCGTATCGCAAGAGTCCAATATTCAACCAGCCAGCTGCTGGCAAACCTTTATATATTTCGGTGCATGACAAAGCTTCACTGTCACCGGAATCACCTAGCATGTGTCTCAGGACTTGCCATAGATTGCCCTGGGTTTCTGATATTCATACTGAAATTCACCAGAAATAAATGATTGTCATTCCGATTATCAGTTTAGACACGATATTTTGCATATGTTCCATTTTATGTGGGGCAATATCGAGTTCAACGTGGCTGAATTTATCAGCCTGAAAATAGGCAATTATTATACTTATTATGAATACTAGTTGAGAACTTAAAATTTTGCAGATATAATATGGTTAGGGCATCTCAGTTGCTCTTGCCCCATTAATAGTTCTTGGTGGTAAATGGGTGTTTGAGAGCAGAGCTACGATGTATAAGGCAAAAAAAGAAAGTGGGTGATATGTAAGGTGAAGAGAAATAAACCAACAAGATGCAACTAATCCGATGTTTATTATCAAACTTCTATCTCAACATGTTTCGGGCATCAGCTCCACACAACCACAGCCAGCACAACCAGTGCAGAACACCTTACGCAGTAATACACGTTTTTGTTCTCCTGATGATGGGCATAATGATGCCCGAAACATGTTGAGATAGAAGTTTGATAATAAACATCGGATTAGTTGCATCTTGTTGGTTTATAACTCTTCACCCTACGTTCCATGATGCACGGTCACAAGAACCTAAAAAGTGGGTGATATGGGAGGTTCATGTGTTACATGCCGAGGAAGGAAATGTAGGTATATTTTAGACAGAAAGAAAAGAAACTATTAGATCACTGTTGAGACGTGATAGGAGATGGTACACACTTAAACCTCGCTTTTCGCGGTTTCGTGCTTCAAAGGTTCACAAGTTCGACCGATCGCCCCCTCGGATCCTTCCATAGATAGGAGAAACAAAACTGCTTAGCAACTCAAATGTGTCTTCGAGCCATACTGCATGGTGTGCAAAGATTTGAAGGCGAAAAAAGCTGTCATAACAATATTTTCTGAAAAGTAAGGAAAGAGACTAAAGATAATAAAACAATGTTTAGAGAAGAGGGTCAATTATTCGTTTATTTTGGCTTTTCGCGGCGGGGATCTTGGTACCTAACCCCGTCAAAAGCGGACGGTGAGTGCATTGATAATTATGGTTGACTGTATTCAAATGATTCAAGATAAGGCATAATGGATGGCTCATGTTATCATGATGGTGAATACCCAAGTGTAATGAAAAAAGGGGTAAACGCATTTGATAACTAGCTACGTGACTGTCAGTTCCTCACTAAGGACTTTGCTCCATAATTTCATTAACTGATTACAAATTGTAAATAGTTTATGCCTAATCTCAAACCAATGAAGGTCACAGATTAATAGCTCAAAATGCCAGAGGTTTATGTAAGCAACTTTAATAAGTATCGTTGCCTGTAAAGGAATTCATATGTGATAAATATTCACTTTCGTGGTGGAAGAAGAATGTGTTATTTTTATTTGTCTATATAAATTAATAGTTATTTTGAGACTACAGCAGCACCCCAAATTAAGGTTGAAGAGAATGCCGCGATGGAGTCAACGAACAGATTAAAAATGCATAAGTTTACTCTCAATAAGAGCAAGAAGCAGCTGTTCTGTGAAATGGCAGACAAACACATGAAACCAGAAGACAGGGGAGAACTGGACCCACTGCCCAATTTCAGAAACTGTAAGAAGCTTAAATTAACTTTTGAAGTCTAGCGGCTACTTCCTGTACCATCGGGTGTAATACTAAACAATTCTATATTGTGTCCACAGCGTGAAGTTGTGGGTTTCATATGCATCTCAGAAATAACAGCGACCTTTGACCTATAGAGCATTAAGTGACTGGTTTTCAGAACCGAGACCGAGTGTTTACTGCGCGGTATGAAGGGGGTTTTTTAATAAAACAATTTACAATTCTTCCTTAAAAGGTTAATGTAATTTTATCCCCACGATGTGCCATTGCTCTTTGAGCAGTTAACTCAGATACATCAAAACCACATTTATGAGACCCTAAAACACATTGTCTTCAGCAGCGGCCGTACAAAATTGACAATCGAAAAATGACAAAGAAAATGTTTCTCTATGTCTAATAATAATAATATGATAATTAGGGACAATAATAGTAACGGTGTACCTACTGTACTATACTATACTGTACTATACTCTTCTCTACTCTACTCTACTATACTATACTATAATATAATATACTATACTATACTCTACTATACTATACTATATACTATACTTTACTATACTATACTATACTATACTATACTATATTATACTATACTATACTATATACCTACACAGAACGCCGTGGTTTAGTATATATCAATGATGCGCCAATGATCTCGGGTTTGAGACCCGGTCCATGAGTCAGGTTCTCCTGCTGAGATTTCCTATTTTTTTATTTCTTCCAGGAAGTTTAGTATTACCATCAAGGATATAACTATCGATTGCTTAACTTTATTTTCGAAGCAAATCTGTCACACTCTGACTAACATTACCGGCCACTTTTGTCACCTTGTGACTGCTGGTAGCTCACAGTCTGCAGTAACCCTATGACTACGGATAGTTTACACTGTACAATTATTCTCGCCCAACAAGTTACGCATACTGCCAGCAACACTAAAATTGAGTGTCCCTTTTTATCTCTTAGAATGTGTAGCTGACAGAAAACTGTTTCAGAATGTCATACACAGATCTACATACCTCGTGATTAGTCATCAGCTTATCCAAAACAATTTCTCTTTCTCTCTTCATCGTAACTTGACGCAGACGTAAGAAGACAACTAAGCTAACAAAATTTAAAGACAAGATTGAAAAATGAAACTGTAATTTGTGATAGTAACAGAGTGTCCAACTAGACTTTGCCTGATACTAAACTTCATGATTATTACTGTCTGCTGTAATGTGATCCCGTGTAATCTGGTAGAAATGAGAAATGTGGCGGTACACTTCTACCATAAGACGCGGCGTTACGTCCCGTACAGCGGTAAGTTTCCTGGTTACCATGACGGGAATCTCAAATCTGAAGCGGTACTTGTTAAACATAATCGATATTTTGAGTAATCTTTCTGCTCCTCTAACAAAAACTGTTAAACAGAGAACATGCTGTGTTTCACATTTACGACGGTGTGCTGATAAGTCCTTAGCCCGACAAGGAAAGAAAGAAGCCAAAGCTACGTAATGCCTCGAGCTATGCTTTTTCTTCTCCATACACCTTCATGTTTCGTACTTAGAGATGCCATGAAAAAATTGCCAGTTTTCTTACCGGATATGGACTCGATTACTGGAATGATTTTTCCGGCAGGGCTTTTTTACCGCACACATATCACTATTCTGTATGAGAGGGGTTTGGGTAAGGAGTAGGATCATATAATGCCAGGGTTAGGAGCGCGAGCAGAAGAGTCTTATTCATTGGTAGAATATTACTGAACGAAAGTAGCGAAAGAAATTAATTTTGTTTCAAATAGCTTTGAACAACAATGCAAATGCATTTACCCTATTGCAGGAGTTCGTACAAATCATGAAAGCGCACCTGTGTATGGCGTAGCAGTTGTAATTTCTTTACTACATTCTGTTTAATTATCTCCAAAGAAACAAAGCTTACATTCTGTTAAAGTAACTGATGTAACAACAGCAGGTTCAATTACATTTTAATTAAATTTTAGTTTCAACCATGACTTATAAATTAAGGTGGAAGGTAGTTTCGTTTAATTACTGTCGATTACAAGGGCCTTCCGTAATTTTCGCTTGTGTTCGGATTACCATTGTTGATTGTCGCTCTCATAATTATTTCGGACACCTATAAAATATAATCGAAGACATTTATTTGGTATAAAGTATGTTTTCTTTCTCTCTGCATAAGCACTTTTTTTTCAAAGAAATATTTCCGACCTGCTATCGAAGTGCGCTCGAAAATTCATATAAGGCTTTGTCGTAGCCATACTTTAAGGCCTATTTTTTACAATACTGGGATGTATCAACAAATTGTATTAAAACTCCCTGGTATCAAACATCGTAGAATCCGTCCATTGGTTCTGAAGTTGTTACGTGGGGAGGTACAGAAAAAATGGAAAGAGCCTTCGGAATTGGTCCTCTGTAGGGACGCAGATACACCTAAAACACACTACGTTATAAAGAACAACACAAATACCAGGAATATCTGCCTTTCTGCTGCATGGGAAGCTGGTTTAGTGCTAATAGACAATAAGCATTTTATTTGCTCAGCTTATAAAATTCTTGTTTTTTCTGCAGGTGTCGTGGATCCGACGGAAAGATTATCACCTGCTGACTGTCGGCTTGAACACGTATAGCAGTGACGAACGCTTCCTGGTGGAACACGCAAGGCACCTACAGGTACACAACTAACCCATTTGGGAGGCCACAATGCTATTATTACCATCGACTTTTACGATCCAGTTAAATTTACTTTCGAAGGAAACACGGACAGTCTTTGACACTTTGTATATTAACACTATGTCCGAGAATACGTACTGAGCTACACACACCTGACCTAAGTTACTCCAGGTCTAATACTTATAATATTGCAATGTAATTAAATCCTAGTTTGAAGTTAGTTTACAGTGCTTTGTCAGCAAGGGCGGAGGCTCTGGTTGATAAGCCAACTAGTAATCTAATTGCATGTTATATTTCAAGAGTAAAATACAAAAGCTGATGCTGTATAACGCGATGTATTTTATAGTTGCATCGACACAAATATATTATATTTCAAATTTCATCTCTGATAAAAAGGGACGAATAAAAAAGTTAGAAATTAGTACAAATTTTATTATAATACGAGCATTCTTCTAGATTCAGCAAATATGTAAATATTTTTTACTTTTTCTGGTTTAATACATTCGAAATTGTGAAGAAGTTCTAAAGTTTCGAAATTACCACAATAATTAGAATAATCACGGAATAAATTTATATTTGAATTATTGTATATTGTTCTGTAAAAAAACATAGTTAAAGCCGTGATATCGAGATGATTAATATGACTTCAAAAAGGAAACCCAAATCAATTACTTGCACTTCCGTTGTGATCTAGCTGCTCATAGATTAAGAATGATATAATAGGTTTCACATAAAACAGAGACAGGCATACTCTTTTCAATTACACGACAGTGGTGTTCTTTATTACTAACAATGTATCATAATGACAATTCACACATGCTTCATGAGCTACATCAAGTCGATACAATAAAATTTATATACTAATATAGCTCAAAAGCGTTTCATGAGTGCATTTGAATTGGAAAAGAATTAGGAATTCAGAAAGTCTTAAAATATTTTTGAAGAAATCGCTGTAGTCTTCTGACTTCTCTTCAAATAATTCCTCTTTCTGCATACATTATTCTAAACTCAACTGCATACTGTTCTTCTAGAAGTTTTGTTTTCTTTAACGTAAAAAATTTGAATTCGTTTTACTTCCGACTTAATATAATAACGCCTTAATTAGTCTTCTTTATGACCTGATATACCGCCAATTTGTCAGAATAAAAGTTTACTCGTCCATGTAAAAGTTGAATGGAGAGGCTTTACTGTCTGACAAGAGGCAGTACAGCGCTCTACAGGCCACTTTAAGGCAGTTTCAGTCCCTTCCAGAAATCTAGATTTATTGAGCTCGTATATTCTGTTATACCACCATCATCCTAGAGGCCATATCTCAACTCGAATTGCAATATAGGTGTTATTTGCTATAAAATTCAGAGGAAAATACCAAAAATTCCACTTTTACTTGAAAGTGTGCAATCAATCTTTATTGTGATATATTTAACACAGGATGCCAATATTATGTATAGATAATTATGAAGTATTCTTATTGTTGCACCGTGCATTTCGTAGAACCACTTTAATTATCAACCAACAAATGCACTTACATAACATTTCACACTAAAACACTTAAAATCGCTCCGATATGTTTCGATCCTAAGATCATCCTCAGGAAGCTAAGTTGTTACTTGCTAAAGTCATTTTTTGCTATAGCCAGACGCATTCCTAACAACGTACTCTTACATAACGCGATATGCTGCCACAACACCCTGTTAATATAATGGAATTATTTTGTGAGTTTTTTTAAAATTACTTTAGCAAGTAACAACGTAGCTCCCTGAGGATGATCTTAGGATCGAAACATGTCGGAGCGATTTTAAGTGTTTAAGTGTGAAATTTTATATAAGTACATTTCTTGGTTGATAATTAAAGTAAAATTATGAAGTAATTATTTTTCCTTTGTATTCTACTCCAATTGGAGAAGAGTTATGCATTCAGAACTGATCTTGCTGTATAAATACATCACATTCTCCGAAGTTAAATAAAGCTATTTTACATTTTTCAAGAAAGGTTCAGGTATTGGATACACGCAATAAATATATTCATAATTAAAGCAAAAAAAATTGTTGAACTTGTACTTTAAGTAGAACGCGTTTAAGCAAATATCAATTAAAGTTAAAATCCCACATGATGGAAAAAACTAGAAGGACGTAATTTTAACCACACCTGCGGTGAAATCCTGAAAACCTGGAAGTTAATGTAAATTTTATGTATTATTGGCCGTGCATCTCGATACATCCGTGCAATGAAAACCAACTTGATGCACAATTTATTTCGTCATTCAGCTTCTACATGTTTCGGGCTGTCTGTTGGCCCGGCCAACGGACAGTCAACTGCAAAGCACAACACGTACTAATTGTTGTATATATGCAGTATACCTCCTGATGATGAGCTACAAATATGTCCGAAACATGTAGAGTTTGATTGACATAATAAACTGAGGATAAATATTGCATCAAGTTGGTTTTAATTACAAGGAAGTTAAAATAAATTTGTTCTGAAAGTACAAAGGGACTGGACGTGTTAAGACATTGCCATCTTGGGCTGTAGATCAATATGATAATCAGCACTGCGTTTCGGCCTTGCTTTGCTAATAACTCACTGTCTGATATCTGTTTGATTCTTACAGCCATACTTGACATGGTGTCGAACACGTCTGTACCAGTTGGGAATGGAATTTCTGTAACACACCGACTAATACATGACTGACTGGCTGCCCTGTCCGTGTCAGCTGTGATTAAGTGTCGTACGGCCGGGTTTCGGTCTTGACGTCGTTCCCGTTACCAAGAGCAGTTACGTACGTTTTGCACAGAGACACTGTCTGCTATAAAACAACACTTCATCAGTTAAACTAGTACAGCCTGACGACGAAGCACAGGGGCGTTGACAAGTGTATGGATCTCGCAAACTAATAACAGTGCAAGAGCAGTATTGCACACCAACAAAAATGATTGAAAAGCCAAATAGCATAGGGTCTCGCCGGGATATATACGACGCATAAAACAGTCGCAGCATGACCCTACCGAATTACATGCATCACTTAATGAGGTATAGAAAGCCTAACCACTAGTAGATGAGGTCATATTTCTGTACAATGAATTGTCTGCCATTTACAGAGATGAATAGTCGTATTAACTTGTTGAAATATTACAAGACGTTTACCATAGTCGGTCCGAACAGAACTTACGTTTATGAAAAATAACCAGCTACATGTTTCGGCTAATATATAATCATCATCAGGCTGTTCGAGAAAGTAAAAATAAAAAAGAAATGCTCGCAGTTGCATTGCAATCCCCCATGCTGCTGTGAAAATTTCCTTGTTATTTTTACCTTCTTGAAAAGCCCGATGATGGTTATATATTAGCCGAAACATGTAGCTGGTTATTTTTCATAGATATGAATTCTGTTTGGACTGAATATGTTACACTTCTAGATGTACTGCCGACACAACGAGGATTAGTCACCTTAAGGTGGTGAAATTTTGTTTAATAACGCCAATGTGAACTACAAAGTTTTCACGCGGAGGCTTATAACAATATTTGTGACAGCCTTTTTGAAATCAAGTTATCGACTTGTGCTTATTCTGCTGATCCCAGTGGCCACACGGTCTAAGGTGTGGGTCTGCGACGGCTCCCATGTTGTGATTTTAGTTTCAAATCCAATTAAGGACTTGGATGTCTCTCTCTTCTGATTGTTGTGCGTTGTCAGGTAGAGGTATCTTATGCGGGATGATTACCCGTCCGAGTGTCGTGTATCTGAGAGTGAGCTAGAAATCTCAACGATGAAGATTCCTGGGTCCACTAGGGTTTTCTAGCCGTGAACAAAATTTTTATTTTACCACATATGGAAAACCGTTTGCACTTCCGTCATCAGGTAACGAGACGGAAAAAGGATTCCCGCTTCGTTGTGCCCTAGCCACAGTCAGACCGACGCACAACACCACTGCCAGGATCTGAAGCCAGTTCCGCCCACGGGCCGAAAGGAGTAGAAATTCTTACTTCGTATTTTCCAACCTTATAAAAACGAAAACAGGTTTTGCGAAGTGGTCTGATTAGAACATGTTAAATAAAGAACAGAGTTGAAAATACCGGTTAAAGTGCTGGTTGTTACTCATAGCACGGCAGGCCTGCATTTTGGTATTTCAGTTAAGGTACTGTGGATTGATAGGGTATTTTCTTGCAACCCCCACCCAAATCAAATTTGGTTAGATTTAAGGATTTATGATATTATTGAAATCACCCATCGGAGATAGTTCCAGTTGAATAATATTTACCTTTTCGCTATTAACAAAATAAAAATGATCACTGAGGTGACAGGGATACTCGATACACAACAAAGCTTTTGGAAAGCTTTGAAAGAACTGAGCCAGTGTCGTAATAATTACGCGTTTTCTTGATAATTACTTATTCTGTAATTCAGTTTGATACACCGCAAAGCCCCCCCCCCCTCTCCCAACACACATCGTACTCAGAGTTATTATGTCCTTTCACTTCATGAAATGCAACTTTTTTCATATACTTCATGGTTTTCCTCTTTCTTCCTCTTAGCTCATACTGCAAAATATGCTTAAGGGAATCGTTTGAAGTTACAGCCGCTAGGCACTTGCAACAACGGAGCTTTCTCTATCGCTGTATTGACTTCGTTCAGCAAAATTATGGTATCGTATTTCACCGATAACTTATGTGTTTCAAATTTGCCGGTCTGATCTACAGGTTTGTGTACAAAACCAGGCTTCTGAAATGTCGTTTCAACTGACTCAAAATTGCTTTTATTTTATAAATTATAAATGCAGAAATGTTTATGTATCTGGATTAGAAAAGGGGCAACCATGAATTTCTAATGGAATATAAAATGATATTTAATGAAATCGTCTCTGCTCTTTACGTAAATATCGCAAAACTAGGAGCATTCTATTTGTTTTAGTGCAGGCGGTTTATGATAAAAGTTTAAAGTGTGCACGATGACCTCCTATTAAGTATTTCAAATCTAAAAGAAACTGCAAGTGTGCTAATCTAGGCAGAACCGATAGCGAGTTTAAAAGTGAATCTCGAACTTTATTATAACTGCTTATAAGATTCTCGGTATTAAATATCGTGACGTCGGCAGATGGTGAAATCTCAACTGCATATCAAATGGAACGTGATCTCTTGCAAGAATAAGACTTCACTAAGTCTTTCCTCTCCTCGGATCAAGAAAGTCGCATTCCCTATTGGAAAACAGTGGAAATGTACTCTATGCTACTGACTTCTGCACAGGAATCACTTAACATATTTAACGAGGCTATACGCAACAATTTGTTCATGTTTTCCTTTCGTAATTTCAAGTAGCGTCTGTACCAGTGACAGAAGAGTAAACGTTTAAATTTTCATGCATCTTCTTGGGCGTGTCAATACATTTTGTGAGCAAATATTGCCTCTATAAAATTCACTTTATATCTTTTAGCAAATTATATAGTAGGGATTATTATAGATATAATGGGACAATTGGTGGTATTTTTGGATAGCGTAACAATAAGTTCTAATCGCGTTAGAAGCAATGTGTAATCGTCTATTACAATTTTAGTGTCTGACTGTTGCTCCATAGTAATTGAACTTCTTACCAAATGATTTTTATTGAATCTTGTAAGATTATGAAGTACGTAATGGCAAATTCATTTTTCTTTCAAATCTATTTTCAGGTACAGGTACATCACATTTCGTAAATGCCGAACAAAGCTTTACAGACATTAACGTGATTCCAAGTCACCAATGAAAGCGATAAAATGCGACAGTTACCAGTGTAAGCGACAAATCGTGGCTGTTAGTCGCCAGTGTAAGCGATTCACAAATCTAAGCGAAAAATCAATGACTCTTAGTCAGCAGCGTAATTTAGTAATTGAATAAATAGAATATGTTCATTCTGTGCTAATTTCGTAAATTGCAGCTTCCAAGGTACTCTATATCAAGATCCATTACATTTATTCAACAAATCTACAAAGAAATGCCTGCATATTAACCGTCCGACTCTCTTACACGTCAGCTGTGTACGAAAGTGACTAACTTGGTTTTAAGCTGTATTACTTTTATTTATTCCCTGATGATGGACCCTTGTGGACCGAAACATATAGCCCTATTTCATATGATATTATAATATAAATATCTAAGGAACAATTTTGTGCATTTTGTGTATTGAATGTTGTGAGTCACCCTTAAGAATATTTGTACACAACACAGAAAATTATTAAGAGGACGGGGGTAAATTACGTAATTTGAAGCAGCGCGGATTGAATTCAGGGGCGTCCACAATTTTATGACAAAAGATCACACCAGTTTTTGTGGTGTGGTTCGCGGGCCGCACGTGTAATAACAACAGTATAAGGTATACATTACCGCTTATGTTATTGTGCCATGTGTACAGTTTATCCCCAGTTTACAAATGTGACAGCGGGTCGTCTAACACAACCTGGCGGGCTGCGGTTTGGAAACTCATACTCCAGGTGATCATCGAGTAATATTATAGGGACTGAATGCTGGAGCGTAAAATCGGCAGGACATGCAATAGTAGAAACGAACTGACAGGCAGTGTGTGTGTGTAACACAAAATTGAGGGCAGTTCGTGCAACAATTATTTCAGTGGAAAAGCAATTAATATTACATATTATGAGTGTGTATTTGTAACCTTGGTCATCCAGCATGCAATGCGCATGCGCACGTGACCTGTCCGGCTCTACAAAATTTCTCTACATTATCTCACAAATTGCAAGAATTTCGAAAAAAGTTATTGAAAATAAAATGTGTGTTTTGATCTTCTCTACAAATTTGAAACATTCCTCATTCTAAAGATATTGGAGCCAGATGTGATCAAAATGTATATTGGCCTTCATTTAAAGTGCCCTTTATTCTTGTCATATTTTAATGAAGCATGAATTTTCTTCACACATTTTCGAAAAATACTCAAATACGAAATTTAATGAAAATACGTCAAGTGGGGCGGCGTGTATGGGTGAGGAGAGGGGAGTGTATATGGTCTTGGTAGGGAAACCGGAGGGAAAGAAACCATTGGGGAGACCTAGGCGTAGATGGGTGGATAATATTAGGATGGATCTCCAGGAGGTGGGATGTGGGTATATAGACTGGACTGGTCTGGCCCAGGATAGGGAGAGGTGGCGGATGCTTGTGAGTGCGGTAATGAACCTTCGGGTTCCGTGAAATGCGGGGAATTTCTTGACTAGCTACAAACCAGTTAGCTTCCCAAGAAGGACTCTGCACCATGGAGTAAGTAAGTAATACGCCCAGTGGGAGCCGAGTTGTGTCTTGCGGTCAGACGGGCGGACAGAAGGACATAACGAAGCTAATAGTCGCCATTCCTACTTTTGCGAAAACGCACAAAGCATATGCAAAATTTTGGTCGCAATAACCTAGACGAAGGCTAAACGATAACTTGGCAGATTTCGTAAAGGAAGAGAGAGAGGGAAGCCTTAAAAGCTGTCAAGATGAAAAGTGCGATTTCAAGCCTCACGATTTTTGTGCTGCTTATAATTTTCTGTCTGTTTTATGCAAAACAAGATGTTGGAACACGAAGTTAGTTTTGGAGTTGAGCACATCTGTTTGTTTATTCTGGAGCTTAGTGGTGGAGCTCACAGTTGTTACTGGAAAACACACAGCTCCTTCTGACCGCCACCACACTAGGCTCCACACGCCATTTAATAATGTATACGAGTTACAAACATGTTTATGAAACAGAGATGTGCATGCTTTTCTCCGTGGTCGGTACATTACGCGAGGAAATACATCACGTTACAACACAAAATAACATGAGTAATTGTTGACAATATTACCAATTTTTTTAAAAAGCAAAGCATGCTCATCATATCACCACGTCCGTGTGACCCGATACGTAGCCGTCACGCAATAACCTAATTTGAAATAACTAATGGATTTTCATAGAAACTGATAAGAATATCTTGATACTAGAGTAGCTTTTCGTTGAGATCAGGAAATGTTTGCTATTATTCGGTGCAGAATCTTTTGTATTCTAGGTTGCTATCGAAAAATTTAGAGATTAAGATATATAGAAATATAATTTTGCCTGTTGTTTGTATGGGTGTGAAACTTGGTCGTTGACATTGAGGGAGGAAAGGAAACAGAGGGTGTTTGAGAACATGGTGTTGAGGAGAATATTTGGACCTAGGAGGGACGAGATAACGGGGGAATTGAGGAGACTGCATAACGAGGAGCTAAATGATTTGTACTCCTCACCCAATATTGTGCGGGTGATAAAATCGAGAAGAATGAGATG
>Ga0123354_10000917_pt1 | contig 33096 bp, 27 predicted proteins | sample TergutLab28metaG_2_FD_97872 | JGI IMG/M metagenome (GOLD analysis project Ga0123354, IMG submission 97872) | Labiotermes labralis P4 segment gut microbial communities from Petit-Saut dam, French Guiana - Lab288 P4 | ecosystem: Host-associated > Arthropoda: Insects > Digestive system > Gut ... | reverse complement strand
GGGCCGGACCGAAGGCATGGAACTGGGCCGCGCTGAAGGCATCGAGCAAGGCATGGAACGAGGCACCAGGGAGGCTCAACTGGCCAGCGCCCGTGTGGCGCTGAAGATGGGTTTTACGCACACTGACGTTGCCGAGATCACCGGCCTTGACCTCGCCACCATCAACCAACTAGCCCAAGAATAATTCCCCTCTGCGGAGGGGTGGCAGTCGCGAAGCGACTGACGGGGTGGTCGGTCAGCTTCCTGCACACGCTTGGAGGACCACCCCGTCGGCTCCGCCGACACCCCTCCCCAGAGGGGAATTCACGCCGACGGCTTTGCCGGCGCCCGGGGGTTGTGAGCACGCCTGTTCGCGAGAGCCTCACTCATGTGCTCTAGAATTGTCGCCAGTGGACTGACGTGACAGCAGGTAACTTCGTTAAGGGGCGCGCACTGCGGGCCGACCGCTTCGGCGGGACGCCTGACGGTGGCTGCTAGCCTCTGATGGCACGTGAAGGGCAACGGTTGGGTTCGAGTCCCATTCGCACGGATTCGCCCAGCACGTCTCACGTTTCTCGGGGCACCGAGCACAACGCGCCCGTGCGGATCTTGACGAAGCGAGGGTGGGAACGGGGTTCTCACGTCAGAGGAAACGACAGCCGGTCGGGGCGTGCCATGGTAGCGCGCTGAATCGGCCATCTGGGCTGACCCGGACGCCTTGCGTTCTTCTGTGAGGCGAGTTCTCAAGGCGGCGGTTTGATTCCTCACTATGCTTGACCTCATGGACACACCGATTGATTCCACCCTTACCCCTGCGTGGGCGGCGCTGCGCCGCCAGGCCGGCGGATTCACCCCCGACATGCGGCGATGGTTTGCCGACGACCCCCGCCGGGCTGATCGTTTCACCTTCTCAGCCGGTGATTTGGTGGTCGATCTGTCAAAGGGTTTCATCACCGACGACATCTTGGCGTCCCTTTTGGACTTGGCAAAATCGGTCAACCTGGAAGCCCGCCGCGAGGCGATGTTCACTGGCCAGCACATCAACGTCTCCGAAGACCGCGCCGTTCTGCACACCGCCCTGCGCGCGCCAGCCACAGAATCGCTGGTGGTTGACGGGGTTGACGTGGTTGCCCAGGTGCATGAGGTGCTCGACAAGATGTGCGCCTTCGCCGCCCGCGTCCGCAACGGCGACTGGAAAGGCGTGGACGGACGGGCGATCAAGACGGTGGTCAACATCGGCATCGGCGGGTCGGATCTTGGCCCCGTCATGGTCTACGAGGCCCTCAAGCCGTACGTTGACGGCCCGGAATGCCGGTTCGTGTCGAACATCGACCCCAACGACGCCTGGCAGAAGACGGACGGGCTCGACCCCGCCACGACGATGTTCATCGTCTCGTCCAAGACGTTCACCACCATCGAGACGATGACCAATGCGCGGCTCTGCCGGGCGTGGCTGATCGACGCGCTGGCCGCCAAGGGTCTGGTGGACGCCGCTGACCCGGTGCAAGTGGGCGCGGCCATCGCCAAGCACTTCGTCGCCGTCTCCACGAACCTTACGGGCGTGGCCGAGTTCGGTATCGACCCGGACAACGCCTTCGGTTTCTGGGATTGGGTGGGCGGGCGCTACTCGGTGCCGTCCGCCATCGGTCTGAGCGGGCTTCTGGCCGTCGGCGAGAGCAATTGGCGGGCGTTCCTTGGCGGCCTGCGCACCATGGACGAGCACTTCAGGAACACGCCGCTGGATGCCAACGTCCCCGTGCTGATGGGCTTGCTGAACGTCTGGTACACCGACTTCCTGGGTGCTCAAAGCCATGCCGTTTTGCCTTATCAACAGAACCTTCACCGGTTCGCGGCCTACCTGCAGCAACTGACCATGGAATCCAACGGCAAGCGCGTCCGCTGGGACGGCAGCGACGTCACCTGCGGCACCGGCGAGGTCTTCTGGGGCGAACCCGGCACAAACGGGCAGCACGCCTTCTACCAGCTGATCCACCAGGGCACACGCCTCATCCCGGCTGACTTCATTGCCGTCGCCAACCCGGCGCACCCCCTGGCGGACGGGGACGTGGACGTCCATGCGCTGTACATGTCGAACTTCTTCGCCCAAACGGCCGCCCTGGCTTTCGGCAAGACGGCCGACGAGGTGCGGGCCGAAGGCACCCCCGAGGCGATCGTCCCAGCCCGGGTGTTCCCCGGCAACAAGCCGACGGCGTCGATCCTGGCCCCCGAACTGTCGCCCGCCGTCCTGGGGCAGTTGATCGCCCTGTACGAGCACATCGTCTTCACGGAGGGCGTCATCTGGGGCATCGACAGCTTCGATCAGTGGGGCGTCGAGCTGGGCAAGAAGTTGGCCCTGGAGATCGCCCCTGCCGTCACCGGCGACGAGACGGCGCTGGCCGCCCAAGACGCCTCGACCCAGAACCTGATCAGGGCGTACCGGGAGATGCGCCGGTAGGCGGTTGGGTCAATCGTCTAGGCTGGACCCATGAGCAGACACCGGGCGCGGCGCGGGCTGGTGTCATTTGTCGCGATCATCGTCCTGCTAGGGCTGGGCGTGGGCGTCCCGTCCCTTGTTGTCTGGTGGGAATCGCACTCGCGAATCCACAGCGTCGATGACGTGCCCAACCGCGACGTCACCCTGGTGATGGGGGCGGCGATGTGGGGTGCGCGCCCGTCCCCCTACCTGCAGAAGCGCCTCGACGTGGCGGCGGCGCTGTACGCGGCGGGAAAGACGAAAGTAATCATCGTCTCCGGCACCCGCGACGGCGGCTACTCCGAGCCCGACGGCATGAAAGCCGCGCTGGTTGCGGCCGGTGTGCCAGCCAGCAGAATCGTCACCGACTACGGCGGCAACGACACCTTCAGCTCCTGTGCGCGGGCGCGCGACGTCTTCGGGGTGACGAGCCTGATCGTCGTCTCGCAGTCGTATCACCTGCCGCGCGCCGTCGCCAGCTGCCAGATGCTGGGCGTCGACACGGTGGGGGTGGGGGACGACACCGTCGCCCATGATTGGCTCTATTGGGGCTACCAGGTGCGCGAGGTGGCCGGCGACATGAAGCTAACCTACGACATGGTGACGCACCGCACCGTCCCATACGAGGCGCCAAGCAACGCCGTCCAGCAGGCCCTGGCGGCCAGTTAACTCAGGCCAGGGAGCCCATCGGATCCCACAGGGGCAGCACGATCGGCGGCTGGTCGAGGACGGCCAACAGGTCGGCCGGCAGGTCGGACTTGCGGACGGCCACCTCGAAGACGTGCTCCGCGAACCAGGAGGCGTTCATGGTGTCGAAGCCCTTGTCGGAGCGGTCGTCACCCCAGGAGTTTTCGACCCGGAAGCGGCGGGGTTGGTCGTCCACGATGTCAACGCCGGTGAACAACATGGCGTGGTTCATGGCCGATTCGCCCAACTCCATGCACTCGGCCTTGGACATCGTCAGGTCGACGCCATAGACGGCCTCATAGTCGAACAGGTTGGCGTCCCAAAAGCCCGTCGCCCGATCGAACTGCTTGCTCACGTCGCAGCCGAACCACACCACCCGTCCGTCCTGCAACGAGGTGGCGACAAGGTGCTTCAGCACGTCGGCCGGAGCGTTTAGGTAGGCAACCGGGCGTCCGCCGACGACGTTGCCCAGGTGGTCGACGGTCAGCATGTGGCCGTAGCCGGAACTCGGTCGCGGGTCGTTGACGACGCAAACATACTCGTCCAGATCTGCATCAATGACATGCTTGGCGAACTCGAGCGGGGTCATCTGGCCGCCCCGGTGGAAGTTCTTCTGCTTGTCGCGCCACTGCCACAAGAAGCTGGTGGGCGGCGTGCCCAGGTGGATGCACAGCACACGGTAGATGTCGGCCATTATGGCGGCGCGCAGCGGCTCGGGGTCTTGGCCGCCGGCGATGGCCGCCCGCAGGTCTCGGGTGCCGCGGCGCAGCAACGTGTCGAGCGTGCCCGTCATCAGCTTGGTGTTGGAGGACGACTCCGTCTCCGGCATGGCGTACTGCGGCACGATACCGTGCTTGTCGACCAGCGAGACAAACATGTCCCACTGGCCGCCATCACCCATGGTGTCGGTCAGCAGGCGCGACACCAGGCGGTCGTCAAGGGGACGGTCAGCCAGCTCGATCATCGAAGTCAGCAGCCAATTGGACTTCTCAAGCTTGTCGAAAAAGTGCAGGTAGGTCTGGGAGAATTCGAAACCCTCCAGATCCAACTCCTTGATGACGTGCTGACGCAAGAAGTTGAGCCCGGCGAACAGCCAGCAGCGCCCCGACTTCTTCTGGTTGGCGACCTTCCAGGTGTCCAGTTGGACACTCATGGACGTGTCGATGGACGTGACGACCGTCCGGTCGAGCGCAATGTCGTTGATGCTGGTCTTGGTGACAGCGTTCTGGGCGACGCGGGCGGCCTTGTCGTCGGCGAAGGCCGAGCGCCAGGCGTTGATGTCTGAAGCTTGCAGAGCAGTGGGTGCGGGCATGGTGATGTTCCTCCTAGTGGGTGTTTCCAGTTTAGCCGCTGTGATTTCCCTCGCAGGAGGACCACCCCGTCAGTCGCTTCGCGACTGCCACCCCTCCGCAGAGGCCGGAATTTTCCGTGGCTCTGGCGCTGCACCCGCTTGGGGGACCACCCCGTCAGTCGCTTCGCGACTGCCACCCCTCCGCAGAGGGGAATTTTCCGTGGCTCTGGCGCTGCACCCGCTTGGGGGACCACCCCGTCAGTCGCTTCGCGACTGCCACCCCTCCCCAGAGGGGAATTTTCCGTGGCTCCGGCGCTGCACCTCCCCGGAGAGGAATTTTCCGTGGCTCCGGCGCTGCACCTCCCCGGAGAGGAATTTTCCGTGGCTCCGGCGCTGCACCTCCCCAGAGGGGAATTTTCCGTGGCTCCGGCGCCGCCCCTCCGCAGGGGAATTGAAGATGTGTCAAGAAAACTTCCCCGGTGGTGTTATGAAACGCCTCCCGTCACCGTCTTAATGGGGGGAGAGACATGAAGGGTCTGTGCAGGACACCCGAAGGCTGGGTGCGCATGCACAGACCTTCCTGTCGTTGGGGGCAGTGGAACCAACCACCCCGGCGCTTCGCGTCCCCCCTCCACTCAGGGGAATGAGTGTGAGGGTTAGGCTGGATGCATGACAACAGATACCCAAAGCCCGACCAGCAAGGGTTCATCGATCGGTAACTTTCTCAAAGCTATCTTGCTTGTGGCTTTGGCTATTGTGCTGCTCCGTCTGCTGGGCGGCGTCATCTCGTGGCTGTTCGGCGTCATCATCACCGCCGTCGTGATCCTCGTCATCGGGGTGTTCATTTTTGGCGTCATCCGGGCCTTCAAGAAGTAGGAATATGTGCGCGCCATGCTGAGTTGAGTGAGGTAGACTCAACTTTGGTTTTAGGAGAACACGCATGAACATCGACCAATTGACGGCTCTCAGCCGTGACGCCGTCAGCGCGGCGGTGCGCTTGGCGCTGACCGCCGGGAACCCCGAGGCTCAGCCCTCGCATCTGCTGCACGCCCTGTTGACGCACCCGGACAACACCGTCAGCGCGCTGCTGCAGGCCGTCGGTGCTGACCCCAAGCAGATCGACGAGGCGGCCGAAAAGGCGATCAACCGGCTGCCGCGCTCGTCGGGGTCGTCCGTCGCCCAGCCGCAACTGTCGGGCGCCTTCGCCCGCGTGCTGGCCGACGCCGAGACGCGGGCCGGGCAACTGGGCGACAAGTATGTCGCCACCGAGCACCTGCTGATGGGCTTGGCGACGGTCGATTCGGACGTCAACAAGGCACTCACAAGCGCCGGCGCCACACCGGACAAGCTGGCCAAGGCGTTCAACGACGCCCGCGGCGACAAGCGCGTCACCTCGCCGGAGGCCGAGGGCGGCGAGTCGGCGCTCGACAAGTATTCGCTCGACCTGACGGCCCGGGCCCGCGACGGCAAACTCGACCCCGTCATCGGGCGGGACGCCGAGATCCGCCGCGTCGTCCAGGTGCTGAGCCGCCGCACCAAGAACAACCCGGTGCTGATCGGCGAACCGGGTGTCGGCAAGACGGCCGTCGTCGAAGGTCTGGCCCAGCGCGTCGTCGCCGGCGACGTGCCCGATTCGCTGAAAGGCCGCCGGGTGGTCTCGCTGGACCTGGCGTCCATGGTGGCCGGGGCCAAGTATCGCGGCGAATTCGAGGAGCGCCTGAAAGCCGTCCTGAACGAGATCAAGACGGCCGAGGGCCAGATCATCACCTTCATCGACGAGCTGCACACCGTCGTCGGCGCCGGGGCCAGCGAAGGCGCCATGGACGCGTCCAACATGCTCAAGCCGATGCTGGCCCGGGGCGAGCTGCGCATGATCGGCGCCACCACCTTGGACGAGTACCGCGAGCGCATCGAGAAGGACCCGGCCTTGGAGCGCCGCTTCCAGCAGGTGTTCGTCGGCGAGCCGTCCGTCGAAGACACCGTCGCCATCCTGCGCGGGCTGCGCGAACGCTACGAGGCACACCACAAGGTGCGCATCACCGACGGCGCGCTGGTGGCCGCCGCCAACCTGTCAAACCGCTACATCACCAGCCGGCAGCTGCCCGACAAGGCGATCGATCTGATCGACGAGGCGGCCAGCCGTCTGCGGATGGAGATCGACTCGTCCCCCGAAGAGATCGACGCCCTGCGCCGCCAAGTCGCCCGCCTGACGATGGAGCAGTTTGCCGTCAGCAAGGAAGAGGACGCGGCCTCAAAGTCGCGACTTTCCGTGCTTGACGCCGAACTGGCCGACGCCCAGGAAAAGCTGCGGGCGCTGGAGGCCCGCTGGGCGGCCGAAAAGGCCTCGCTGAACCAGGTGGGCGAGCTGAAAGAGCAGATCGACGCGCTGCGCACCCAGGCCGACCGGGCCCAGCGCGAGGGCGACTTTGCCCGGGCGTCGGAGATTCTGTACGGCGAGATCCCTGGCCTGGAGAAGCAGATGAGTCAGGCGGCCGAGGCCAAGCGGCCGGTCGATTCGATGGTCTCCGAAGAGGTCACCGCCACCGATATCGCCGAGGTGGTCAGCGCCTGGACGGGTATCCCGGTGGGCAAGATGCTGGAGGGCGAAACCGAAAAGCTGCTGTCGATGGAAGGCCGCATCGGCCAGCGCCTGATCGGCCAAACCAAAGCCGTGCAGGCTGTCGCCGACGCGGTGCGGCGAAGCCGGGCCGGCATCTCCGACCCCAACCGCCCCACGGGTTCGTTCCTGTTCCTCGGCCCGACCGGTGTGGGCAAGACGGAGCTGGCCAAGGCCCTGGCGGGCTTCCTATTCGACGACGACACCGCCATGGTGCGCATCGACATGAGCGAATACATGGAAAAGCACACCGTCTCGCGCCTGGTCGGCGCGCCCCCCGGCTACATCGGCTACGAAGAGGGCGGCCAGCTCACCGAGGCCGTTCGCCGGCGCCCCTACTGCGTCGTCCTGCTGGACGAGGTCGAGAAGGCCCACCCGGACGTCTTCAACATTCTGCTGCAGGTGCTGGACGACGGACGGCTGACGGACGGCCAGGGGCGCACGGTCGACTTCCGCAACGTCATATTGATCATGACCTCGAACCTGGGCTCCCAGTATCTGGCCGACCAGAGCCTCAGCGAGGCAGCCAAGCGCGACGCTGTCATGGATGTCGTGCGCGCCGCCTTCCGCCCCGAGTTCCTGAACCGGCTGGACGAGATAGTCCTGTTCGACGCACTGACCCCCGATGACCTGGCCCATATCGTCGGCATCTCGCTGGCCCGCCTGAACGCCCGCCTGGCTGACCGGCGCATCACCGTCGACGTCACAGACGCAGGCAAGGCCTGGCTGGCGGAAACCGGCTACGACCCCGTCTACGGCGCCCGTCCGCTGCGCCGCCTGCTGCAAACCACCATCGAGGACAAACTGGCGAAGGCAATCCTCGCGGGCGAAGTCAAAGACGGCGATCACGTCAAGTTCGACGTCGGCGGCGGTGGTTTGACGCTGGTGTCCTGACCACCCCGTCGGCTCCGCCGACACCCCTCCGCAGAGGGGAATTTTCCGTGGCCAGGGCGCTGCACCCCTCGGCAGACCACCCCGTCAGTCGCTCCGCGACTGCCACCCCTCCCCAGAGGGGAATCTTCCGTGGCTCCGGCGCTGCACCCGCTTGGGGGGAATTTTTCGTGGCTGGGGCGCTGCACCCCTCGGCAGACCACCCCGTCAGTCGCTTCGCGACTGCCACCCCTCCCCAGAGGGGAATTCACCCCGTCCGCTCCGCCTATGGAGCGGAATCTAGGACTATTGTCACCGGACCGTCGTTGACCAGCTCGACTTTCATGTCGGCGCCGAACACACCTTGTTCGACGTGCGCGCCCAGGCCCTGAAGCGTCTCTACCACCACGCCCACCAGCGGCTCGGCGACCCCGCCGGGGGCGGCGTCACTCCAGGACGGGCGGCGTCCCTTGCGGGTGTCGGCGTACAGCGTGAACTGGCTGATCAGCAGGATGGGGGCGCCCAGATCGGACGCCGAGCGGGCCCACCTCTCGCCCGCCACCCCGTCAAAGACTCGCAGCGCCCACAGCTTGGCCGCCATCTTCGCGGCGATCTGCGGGGTGTCGGTGTGGGTGACGCCCATCAGCACGACCAGGCCGGGCGACGGCAACGCCCCGACGACCTCGCCCGCCACCACCACGCACCCGCTGGAGGCGCGCTGCACCACCATCCGCATTACAGCACCGCCCCGGGCGTGTAGCTGGCGGCGGCCGGGTCGGTGGCCACCACCGCCGCGACGCGACGGGCCACCTCGGCCACCTGGGCCTGGGCGGCGCCAGTCAGATCGATGGGCGCCGCCATCAGGGCGTCCAACTCGCCGCGGCCAAGACGCAGGACGGGGTCGGCGGCCAGATCGTCAAGCAGATGATGCTCGCCGGTGGTGCGCATACTCAACGCCGCCGCCACCGCGTGACGCTTGATCGCCTCGTGGGCAACTTCTCGCCCCACCCCCTGGCGGACGGCCGCCATCAGCACCTTCGTCGTCGTCAGGAAAGGCAGGTAGCGGCGCAACTCGGCGTCCATGACGGCCGGGAACGCCGTGAAGTCGCCGAGGACGGTGAGCATCGTCTCGAAGGTTCCGTCCATCGCGTAGAAGGCGTCCGGCAGGGCGACGCGGCGCACCACGGAGCACGAAACGTCGCCCTCGTTCCATTGGGCGCCGGCCAGCTCGCCGGTCATCGCGGCATAGCCCCGCAGCAGCACCAGGAATCCGTTGACGCGCTCGCACGAGCGGGTGTTCATCTTGTGCGGCATGGCCGAACTGCCCACCTGGCCCTCCTTGAAACCTTCGCTGACAAGCTCATTGCCAGCCATCAGGCGAATCGACAGAGCCAGGGACGAAAGCGGTGCGGCCAGTTGCACCAGGCAGCTCACCACGTCGAAGTCGAGGCTGCGCGGGTACACCTGCCCGACCGACGCCAACCGGTGCCGGAAGTCCAGTTGGGCGGCCAGCCCCGCCTCAAGGGCGTGGAGCTTGGCCTCGTCCCCGTCCAGCAGATCGAGCATGTCCTGGGCCGTCCCCACCGGGCCCTTGACGCCGCGCAGCGGGTAGCGGGCCAGCAGATCGTCCAGACGGGCCAGCCCCACCAGCAGTTCGTCGGCGCAGGTGGCGAAGCGCTTGCCCAGCGTCGTCACCTGGGCGGCCACGTTGTGCGTGCGCGCGGCGACGGGGCGGTCATCGAACGTCACAGCCAGGTCGGCCAGCCGCGCCAAGGTGGCCACCGTCTTGTGGCGCAACAGGGCGAGCGACGCCAGGATCTGCGACTGCTCGACGTTTTCCGTCAGGTCGCGCGACGTCAGGCCCTTGTGGGCGTGCTCGAAGCCGGCCAGGGCGTCGAACTCTTCCAGCCGCGCCTTCACGTCGTGGCGCGTCACCCGCTCGCGGGCATCGATCGAAGCCAGGTCGACGTCGTCCAGGTGGGCCTCGTAGGCGGCGAGCACCTCGTCGGGGTCGTCGGCGCCGAAGCTGACGCCGGCGTCTCGCTGCGCCTTCATGACGGCCACCCAGAAGCGGCGCTCGGCCCGGGCCTTGTTGGCGGGGTGCCAGATCGCCCGCAGGGTGGGGGTCGCGTAGCGGGCGGCCAGCACGTTTGGGGTTACGTCGTCAGTCATGATTTGCTCCTTCTAACCAGCGGAAGATGATTCCAGGCCACCCAGGCCATGGCCATGAGCGCGCCCACGCACACCGCCACGGCCGAGTTGCGCATCGCCATGAATACCGCGTCGAAACCGAACATTACCAAGATTCCCCACACCGACACGCGCACCATGGTGCGGCTGAGGTGGGTCAGCGGCAGAAGTGTGATGGACCACTGGACGTACCAGCTGCGCAGCGCCGGGCCGGTGATCGCGGCAGCCAGGTAGCCCCACGCCACGAAGGCGATGGGACGGCGGCGGGCCAGCGTCAGCGCCAGAAAGATGATGATGACGACGCCGAACCCGATGCCGACCCCGCGTGCCATGGCGAGCGTGTGGGCCTGGTTCAAGGCGATGCCGAACCATCCGGCGACGTGCTCGACAGCCACGCCCAGCAGCGTGAAGGGCGCGACGGTGACGGACCGGCCGGGCACGCTGACGGAGTTGACCCAGCCGAAACCGAGCCGGCAACCGAAGCTGACAAGCACAAACGTGGCGGTGGCGGTGGCCAGGCTGGCCAGCACCCGTCCGATGGTCGTGAGAGCGTCCCGCCAGGCCCACGATGTCCAGGGACGGGTGAGCAGCGGCAGAGCCAGGGCGGTCAGCAACGCCGGCTGTTTGACGGTGGCGCCGATGCCGACGATGACGGCGCCGAGCAGCCACCACAGCGTGCTTGACCGGGCGGTGGAACCGGCTTGGAGTCCCAGCCCGGCGACCCATATTCCGACAACGGCGAGACCCATCATCAGCGCGTCATTGTGGGCGCCGCCGATGAACGAGATGACGAGCATCGGGTTGAGCAGGGCGAACCAGGCGGCGAAGTGCTCGTCCACCCGCATTTGACGGGCGATCCGCGGCAGGAAGATGCCCAGCATGATGACGCCGAGCAGGGCCGGCAAGCGCTCTGCCCAGGCCGACAGATAGGGGGAGTAGCCGCACACCGCCACCAGCAGCTGGCTGATGCGCAGGGACAGCGGGCCGTAGGGGGCGGGCGTCATGCGCCACTCGCTGGCCACCTGGTCGGCGAACCCGCCGGGCAGCATGCCGGGGCCGACGGCATACGGGTCGAGCCCGTTGTGAACGATCCAACCCTGGGCGGCATAGCTGTAGGCGTCCTGGCTGAAAACCGGCGGCGCCACCAGCAGCGGCAGCGACCACCAAAACAGGGCGGCCCAACCCCGGCAGGCCAGCGGCTGGCTAAGGCCGGCGGCCACTGGCGCGGCGGCCGTGTTGATCTCGGCCCACCAATGGCGCACGCTGGCGCGAAGGCCCGGCCAGGGACGTGGCGGTTCGTCGTCGTAGGCGCTGTTCGGCCGCAGCCTGAACCACGCGTCCACCAGCACCAAGGCGCCCAGCATGGTCAGCAAGGTGCCGCCGACGCGCCAAACCGTGCCGTTGGCGTGCAGGGGCGTCAACCAAACCCACCAGGGGGACACCCGCGGCAGAAACGCCGGTGACAGGGCCCCAACCGCGATCAGAAACGTGCCCAACAGACCCTGGCGGACGGCCCGCACCCGCCAAGCGGTAGCCAACTCTGCCAGCAGGCGTCGCGGCAGAGCAGAAATGGGCACAAGTCAAGCCTAGACGATGCGATATCAGGAGTGGTGGGGCATGCTTGGTCATCGGCAGGCAGTCCGGTGTCACAATTGCATTATGCAAAGCAGCGACTATCTGGTGCCTGATCCGTACAACGCCGGGGCGTGGCTGGTGACAAAGGACGGCGCGGACCAATCGTGGCTTGACCCGGCCCACCCGGCGCGGCTGGAGTTCGACTACATGCAGCGCATCACCTGGCTGATTGACGCCTGGGCCCACCAGGCCGGCAGGCCTGATGGGGCGCGGTTGCGGGTCGTCCACATCGGCGGTGCGGGCATGAGCCTGGCCCGCTGGGTGGGCGCCACCCGCCCGCACAGCGCCCAGATCGTCTTGGAACCAGACACCGCCATCACGGCGGCCGTCCGCGAGTTCGCCCCGCTGGGTGTGCACAGCGGCATCAAAGTTCGCGCCCAGGACGGACGCACCGGTATCGCCGCCATGCGCGATGCCTACGCCGACGTTGTCATCCTGGACGCCTTCGACCATCGTCAGGTGCCGGCGTCCCTTGTCAGTGAAGAGTTCATGGAAGACGCCTCGCGTGTCTTGGCATCTGGCGGGCTGTTGGCCGTCAACCTGATAGACGCCCACCCGCATGACTGGTCCAAGCGCGTTGTTGCCACGATCGGCGCGGTGTTTTCCGCCACTGGCCTGCTGGTGGAACCCAGCGCGCTCAAAGCCCAGCGGGTCACCAACCTGGTGATCGGCGCCAGCCAGACGCCGCTGCCAGTCGACGCCCTGGTAAGACGCGCCGCCGGCGCGGCTTTCCCCTGCGCCTTCATGTACGACGACGCCCTGAGGCGCTGGACGGGCGGTGCGAAGCCCTTCATGGACGCCGACGCCGCCCCGTCCCCGCCGCGCTCGGTCAGCGAGCTGAGCTGGTACGGCTGACGCCGGCAGTCTCCTAGACTTGATGGCATGACTGAGCCGACACCCAAGCGCTGGCCCTTCCGCCTGGCGGTGGCGCTGGTGGCGGCGGCCTTCGCCGTGGCGGCGGCGTTCGGCTGGTGGAGGTTTTGGGGGGCCGGTCTTCAGGCGGCCAGCCGGGCTTCCAGCGAAAGCAGCGCCTACCTGTCGGCCTGCCAACTGGACCCAGGCTTCAACGGGGCCGACGCCCACGCCGTCGCGGCCGACGTCACCATCGGCGTCTTAACCCTGCCGGGGTCGACGGCTTGGCCGGTTCGGGCCGGTGTGTCGAACGCGGCCCTTGACGGCGGGGTCGGCTGGTATCAGCAAACTGCCGCACCGGGCCAGGTCGGCAACATGGCGGTGGTGGGCCAACGAGCCGCCGGCGGGGCGTTCGACGGCATCTTGAAGCTCAACGCCGGTGACACAATCACCCTGCAAACCTGCCTGGCCACCTACACCTACACGCTGGTGACGTCGCCTCGCGACCTGACCGTCCAAAGCGACGACGATTGGGTGCTTGGCGCAGTGCCGGGCGCCTCGGGTCTCATGCCGACCGACACCTGGCTGACGCTGATCGCCAATCAGGACGTCCGCCCGTCACCCGATCGGGCCGTCGGATTCGCCAAGTTGACGGCCACCAGCCCGCGCTGATGGTATCCTGGCCAGCGTGTCGGATTCAGATTTTCCGCTCGAAGAGGCCCCGGTTTGGTGGCCTGACCCCGTTGGCCCGGCGCGAGTGATTGTGCCGATCGTTGCCGCCAGCTCCAAGGTGGCCCAAGACCAGGCCATCAGAATCGCCGACACCGACGCCGAAATGGTCGAGTGGCGGGCCGACTACCTGGCCGAGCAGCCGAAGATCGCCCGCGGGGTGAGGATAACGCAACTGCCCGAGGCCGACCGGATTGTGGCCCTGGCCTCGATTCTGCGGGTTCTGGTCGCCCCCAAACCGCTGATCTTCACCTGGCGCACCGTCGCCGAGGGTGGCGATGGTTCGCCATTGGGCGACGCGAACTATGAGGCCGTCACGCAGGCCGTCATCCGTGCTCATGCCGCGTCAATCGTTGACGTCGAGGTCCGTCACCCGGCGTCGCTGCGGCTGATCGCTGCCGCCCACGACTACAAGGTGCCGGTGATCGGCTCGTGGCACGACGTGGTTGGCACACCCTCAGAGGACGCCATCATCCGCACCCTCGCGCTCATCGAGGAAGCTCAAGTCGATGTCGTCAAGGTGGCGGTGACGGCGCGCCGCGACGCCGACGTGACGACGTTGATGAATGCCACGGCGGAACGCGTGGACGACGCCAAGGTGCCCCTGATAACCATGGCGATGGGGGAGAGAGGCCTTGTCAGCCGCGTGTTGGGGCACATTTTTGGATCATCGGCGACGTTCGCGACGGTGGGGGAGTCCTCGGCGCCGGGCCAGCCGGAGCTGGCTGAACTGCGGCGCATGTGGGAAATGGCCGAGTAGCCCTCACGATTGGGCGCTGACCCCGTCGGCCCAACCGAGCCAATGGCGCTCGACCGCCGCGACACTTTCATACAAGACGACGCCCAGGACGGCCAGCGCGATGATGCCGGCAAACATGGCGGCATAGTCAAGGCGTCCCCACATTTGGACGATGAAATAGCCCAGCCCGGACGACCCGGCGATCGATTCGGCCAGAAACAGAATCGCGATGGCGGTGGCGATGTTGATCCGCACGGCGGTGCACACAGCGGGCAGGCTGACCGGGAACACCAGATACCAGGCCACCTGCCACGGCGTCATGCCAAGCGCCAGCATGGCGTCAACGAAGTCTTTCCTGACGGCGCGGGCGGCGTCCCGGGTTGACACGATCGTCTGGAAAAAGATGACGATGGCGATCAGGACGATTTTCGGCGCATTGCCCAACCCGAGCAGCACCAGCAGCACCGGCACGAACACCACCTTGGGTATGGGGTAAAGCAGAAACACCAGCGGCGCGGCAAGCCGGTCGAGCTTCGGCATCCGGCCCAATGCCAGCCCGATCGGCAGGCCCAGCACCATGCCAATCGCGATGGACGAGATGATGACGAGCAGGGAGGCCAGCAGGTGTGGGGCAATGCCAGCCCGCCACACCCAAAGGGCCTGGACGGCGGCGGTGGCGGTCGGCAGGGCGGGGTTGTGGATCGCCAGCGCCACACCCTGCCAGACCACCAGGACGAAGACGGTGGCCAGCGTGTAGCTCAGGCCACGGTTCATGCCTGCCAGATCAGGTCTGCCGCCGTCAGCGGGGCCTTCAGGTAGCCCTTGGCGGTCATCCACGTGAGCACATCGGTGACCTGTTGGACCGGCGGAGGCCCAGACGGCGGGTACTGGCGCACCTGGTAGGTGGTGTCCAGGGGTGACGGCAGGTTGGCCTTGCTGGCCAGCAGGGCGCGTTGGGCGCCGGGGTCGGCGTTGATGACGTCGACAGCCTTGTCCCACTGGGCCAGCAGAGTGGTCATGGCGCTCGTCGCCCCCGGCTGGTCGAGCCACTTCTCCGCGACGGTGAACACCGTCGATGTGTAGCTGCCCACCTGGTCGATCCCCAGCACCGGCACGGCGCCTTGGGCAACCGCCAGCTGGAACAGCGTCCAGGGCAGCGCCGCCGCCTTGATCTGGCCGGACGTCAGCATCTGCAGGCGCACCGGCAGCGACTTGATCTCGGTCGTCTTGATCTGGTCGGCGGGTACCCCGGCGTCGGCCAGTGCCTTGTCGTAGATGAACTCCAGGATCGTCGGCGACGAGCAGCCCGTCTCCACGCCTGCCAGGTCCGCCGCGGTCGTGATGCCCGTGCCGGCACCCGCCACGACGCCGGCCGGGGCGCCCTGCATGAGGGTGACGTAACGCATCGGCACCCCGCCGGCGCTCAACTGGGCGCCGACAACCATGTCCGTCATGATGGCGTCGATCTGGCCGGCGGTGACGGCAGCGATCTGGTCCTGGGCCGACTGGAAGGTCGTGATCGTCACGTCAAGCCCGGCGGCCTGCAGCATGCCCTGATCCTCGGCCACCCAGAGCGGCAGCAGGTCGTCCGTCTGCAAGGTACCAACTCGAAGCGCCGGGACGGCGTCACCGGAGGCACCGGCACCAGATGGTGGGGTCGTGGATGGCGAGCACCCAGTCAAGGTGAGGGCCCCCAAGGCGGCCAGGGCGATCAGTGACAGCGCGGCGCGCTTCATAGGGTTCCTTTCGTCAGAGCAACAGCACAAGCTTAGGCGATGCGTTCAACATTGGTTTTAACTAATCGCGGGCGGTCAGCCAACCGGTGGTTCATCGGTGGCCGGGCCGGCGACGATGTCCTCCAGCGGCGCGACGTCGGGCGTCTCGCCTTTCGGGACGCCTTTGAAGGTGAAGACTTCACTTTCCGTTGCCGTCTCACCTTCGGCCGGTACGTCGACCACCACGATTGAGCCGGGGGACAGCTCGCCATAAAGGATGCGTTCCGCCAGCGGGTCCTCGATATCGCGTTGGATGGCCCGGCGCAGAGGACGGGCACCCAGCACCGGGTCATAACCGCGCTTGGCGATCAGGGCCTTGGCGGCCGGGGTCAACTCGATACCCATGTCTTTGTCGGCCAGACGCAGCTCCAATTGGCCGATCATGAGGTCGACGATGTTTTCGATATCCTCGGTGGTGAGCTGGTGGAAGACGATCACTTCGTCAACGCGGTTCAAAAACTCCGGACGGAAGTGCTGCTTCAGCTCGTCCGTCACCTTGGCTTTCATGTTCTCGTAGCTGGACGTCTCATCGCCCGCCCGGGTGAAACCCAGATTGACCGATTTGGAGATGTCGCGGGTGCCGAGGTTGGTTGTCATGACGATGACGGTGTTCTTGAAATCGACGACCCGGCCCTGGGCGTCGGTCAGACGACCCTCGTCCAGAATCTGCAAGAGCGAATTGAAAATGTCGGGGTGAGCCTTTTCGATTTCGTCGAAAAGGACAACCGAGAAGGGCTTGCGGCGGACCTTTTCCGTCAATTGGCCGCCCTCTTCATAGCCGACGTAACCAGGTGGTGAACCGAACATTCTCGATGCCGTGTGCTTCTCGGAGTACTCGCTCATGTCCAAGGTTATGAGCGCGTCCTCGTCGCCGAACAGGAATTCCGTCAGCGCCTTCGTCAACTCCGTCTTGCCGACGCCTGACGGGCCCGCAAAGATGAACGAACCGCTGGGACGCTTGGGGTCTTTGAGGCCCGCCCGGGTGCGACGAATCGAGCGTGCCAAAGCTTTGACCGCGTCATTCTGGCCGATGTAGCGCTTACCGATTTCGGCTTCCATCTGCAGCAGACGGGCCGATTCCTCCTCGGTCAGACGCGAAACCGGCACACCGGTGCTGGACGACAGAACCTGGGCAATTTCTTCCTCTGTGATGATGGCCGGGGTGGTGTCCTCGCCCTCATGCCAGGCCTTTTCCTGCTCAAGCCGCTTTTCGCCGAGAATTCGCTCCTCATCGCGGAACTTGGCGGCGACCTCGAAATCCTGGGCGTCGATGGCGGCCTCTTTCTGGGCCCGCACCGCCGCGATTTTCTCGTCAATCTCGCGCAGGTCGGGCGGTGCGGTCATCTTGGAAATCCGCATCCGGGCGCCGGCCTCGTCGATAAGATCGATGGCCTTGTCCGGCAGGAAACGATCCTGCACATAGCGGTCGGCCAAGTTGGCGGCCGCCACCAGTGCCTCGTCGGTGATGGTGACGCGGTGGTGAGCCTCATACCGGTCGCGCAGACCCTTCAAAATATCGACGGTCAGCGCAATTGACGGCTGTTCAACCTGGATAGGCTGGAAACGGCGCTCCAGGGCGGCGTCCTTTTCGATATGTTTGCGGTATTCATCCAGCGTCGTCGCACCAATGGTTTGAAGCTCGCCGCGGGCCAGCATGGGCTTGAGAATGGAGGACGCATCGACGGCGCCTTCGGCGGCCCCAGCCCCGACGAGGGTATGGATCTCGTCGATAAACAGCATGATGTCACCGCGCGTCTTGATCTCTTTCAGCACCTTTTTCAGGCGCTCCTCGAAATCGCCGCGATATCGCGAACCGGCAATCAGGGCGCCCAAATCTAGGGTATAGATCTGCTTGTCCCGAAGCGTCTCGGGCACATCACCGCGGACGATGGCCTGGGCCAGGCCTTCGACGACGGCGGTCTTGCCGACGCCGGGCTGGCCGATCAGCACGGGGTTGTTTTTGGTGCGGCGGCTCAGCACCGTCATCACCCGTTCAATCTCCTTTTCGCGGCCAATGACAGGGTCAAGCTTGTTTTCGCGGGCCGCCTGCGTCAGGTTGCGCCCGAATTGGTCGAGCACGGAGTTCCCGGACGGGCTGGCGCCAACCCGTCCACCGACACCAGCACCAATCTCGACGGGTTCGGGGCCACGGCTTTCGGGTTCCTGCCCGGTGCCCTGCATCAGCTGCATGACGGTGCTGCGCACCCGCCCCAGGTCGACACCAAGCTTGATGAGAACCTGGGCTGCCACACCTTCACCTTCACGGCAAATTCCTAGCAAAACATGCTCCGTGCCGATGTAGGAATGGTTCATTTGCAGGGCCTCGCGCAGCGACAACTCCAAAACCTTCTTGGCCCTTGGGGTGAAGGGGATGTGCCCGGTCGGCGGGTTCGGGCCATGCCCGATGATCTCTTCGAGTTGCGCCCGAACCTTCTCCAGGGTGACGCCCAACTGTTCCAGCGCCTGAGCCGCCACGCCTTCTCCCTCGTGGATCAGGCCAAGCAGAATGTGCTCCGTGCCGATGTAGTTGTGATTCAGCAGCTTGGCCTCGTCCTGCGCCAGCACGATGACCCGGCGTGCCCGGTCGGTAAATCGTTCAAACATGTCTTTTTCTCCTCAGCGACGGCCAACCATCCATTCTACCCTGGTCATAACGTGCAGCGAGCCGGAGATGTTCCCCGGCTCGCTTCTGGAGGTGCTGTTCAGAGGGCTGCCTTGGCGGCGGCCTTGGCTGCCAGGAATTGCTCCACGAGGGCCGGTGCCAGGCGGCCGCGATCGGCGACCTTGATGCCCTCGACGGTGGCCCAGGCGCGGACTTCCGCCGGGCTGGGGCCGGTTGGCTTCTTGGCGGCGCGGCGGCGCGGCTTGGCAGGTGCCTTGGTGGCAACCTTCGCGGCGGGCTTGACGGCCGGCTTGGCGGCCGGCTTGGCGGCAGGCTTCGCGACGGGCTTGGGGGCAGGCTTCGGGGCCGGTGCGGCGACCGGTGCTTCGACAGCCGCAGCCGGCTTGCCGCCGTAGCGCTCGCGCTTTGCAACTTTGATCCACCGGTCAAAGTCAGCTTTCAGTGTGGCGGCATGGGTATCGTTCAGGTCGATGTGATACTTGTACCCACCCCAAGAAAAAGAAAAGGACTTGGTGGCGGGAGAGCCGTCGATATCGTCAACTATGCGGACGATTGTCTTTGTGGCCATTGATTGGACTCCTTAGCTGGATTTGTTTGACGTTAATTGTCGCTTAACAGTATATGACATTCGACCCGCCGCCACGCGTATTTTCTCCCTCATTTCCCCCAAAGCAGAGGAATTAACCACCGTTTTTGACTCAAATCACCACATTGGCGACAGTTTGGACACCGTCGTGTGGTCCAATGAGGCGGCCAAATCGGCAATCGGACCCTGTGGCAGTCTCGCCTGCGGGGCGATTTCCGCCCAGGGCACCAAGACGAAGGCTCTTTGCCAGGCGCGGGGGTGGGGCAGCGTCAGTTCGTCGTCATCAATGACGGCGTCACCAAGTGCGATTATGTCAATATCCATGGTGCGGGGCGCGTGCTGATAGGGGCGGGTGCGTCCCAAGGCCTGTTCGATTGACGCCGTCCGGTGCAGCAATTCGTGGGGTGAAAGTGTCGTCAACCCGGTGACCACCAGGTTGTGATAATCGGGCTGCGGGTCGTCGCCAACCTCTACGGGGGTGGTGCGGTAAATGCTGGAGCAGGCCGTCAGGTCGACTCCTGGCGTTTCCGACAGAGCGGCCAACCCCTGGCGCAGGTTGTCATCAAGTTCACCCAAATTGGTGCCGAGGCTCAGCACGAATCCGGTGGCAGGGCATTGGCGGGCCCGCTTGACGTGGCAGATCACGTCATCGAAGCTCACCTTCAGCGGCGCATCGGGCTTGTGCACAGCCACGCGCACCGATCGCAATGATGGGCGGTCGCGCAGCAGTTGGTCGGCGATATTCTGGGCCAGCGTTTCAATCAGATCGACCGGGCGGCCGCCAATAGCATCAACAACGGTGTTGGCAATTCGCGAATAATCGACGGTAGCCGCGAGCGCGTCAACGAATGGCTCTGGACGGTTCAATGTGACATCGACGACGAATTCCTGGCCATCGCGGCGCTCGTAATCCCTAACGCCGTGGAAACCTTTGGCGCGCAGCCCCTTGATCTCGATTCGCATCTGTCAATCCTCAATGATCCGGCCGATAACCGCAATTGCCTGCTTGTGTTCGGTGACGGTGTGTGTCCGGACAGCCCAAACGCCCTGGGTCGCACACCAGGCGGTGATGGCAATATTTGACGTCGTGACGGCCTGGGGGGTGTCATTGCCGGCCTGCTGCACAAACCGTTTGTTGGACGCGCCGATAAGGATGCGGTGGGGCAGGGCCGTGAAGGCGCCGAGGTGGGCCAGGATACCCCAGTCATCTTGTAGGTCACCGCCAAAACCCAGGCCGGGATCCAAAATGATGTGTTCAGCGCAGATGCCGGCATCCAGGCAGGCGTCGCGCCGCCAGAGCAAATCGTCCAGCGTGGCCCGCCAATTCGTGGCGGGCATTCCGCGGCGCCAGCTTTGGCAGACGTAATCGACACCGGCTTGCGCCACGAGGTCAAACATTGTCGGGTCGCCGTCACCGCCGCTGACGTCATTGATGATGGTGGCCCCGGCCGATATCGCTTCATGCGCGACGCGCGCGTCACGGGTGTCGACAGAAATCGGCACACCGGCTTGTTCCAGACCGTAGAGGACGGGTAGCAGGCGGCGCAGTTGCTCATCGGCGGGCACGGGCTCGAAGCCCGGCCTGGTTGATTCGGCGCCCACATCCAAAACGTCGGCCCCCGCTTCGACCAGATCCAAACCGTGATTGATGGCGGCGGTCGGGTTGATCCACTTGCCGCCGTCAAAGAATGAATCGGGCGTCACATTGACCACGCCCATCACCTTGGTGGGGCGCCAGGTGTCGCCGTTTGTCATCGCTGGCTGCCCATTATCAGGCTCATGGCCTCGGCGCGGGTCGCCGGGTTGCGCAACAGGCCCCGCACGGCTGAGGTGACGGTGTGCGAGCCGGGCTTCTTGACGCCGCGCATGGTCATGCACAGGTGCTCGCAATCGACGACGACCAGCACGCCGCGAGCCCCCAGCTGGGTGGTCAAGGCGTCGGCAATCTGGGTCGTCAGGCGTTCTTGCACCTGGGGACGGCGGGCATACACATCAACCAGGCGGGCCAGCTTCGACAAACCGGTGATGCGGCCGTTGGCAGGCGGAATATAGGCCACGTGGGCCACGCCTTCGAAAGGCAGCAGGTGATGCTCGCAGATCGAATGGACGTCGATGTCGCGCACCAGCACCATCTCGTCATGGCTGGCATCGAAGGTGGTGGCAAGCACCTGCGTGGCGTCCTCGCCCAACCCGGCAAAAATCTCGTCGCAGGCGCGGGCGACGCGCTCCGGGGTGCCCGCCAGGCCTTCACGGTCGGGGTCCTCACCAATGCCGATCAGGAACTCCCGCACCGCCGCCTGCACCCGCTGATGGTCGATTTGGCCGGCCGGTTTGGTATTGCTCATATCGTCAAGCCTACCGGTGTGTCTTCCTGAAGTGGGTTCGACCGGTATTGTTGGGTGAGAATCACGACGAGAGGCTGGAGGTGGCTGTGGCCCGGATTCTGCTGGTGAGCCCGGCGAATCAGCGCGCCGGCGTACCGCTGCCTGCCCTGGACATGCTGCCGCACGAGGTGGTGCCGGTGCGCGGCGCCGACGCGGCACTCAGCCATCCCGGCGTGGCAGACCTCGTCGTGGTGGACGGCCGGGCAGATCTGATGCAGGCCCGCACCACCTGTCAACTGTTGGTGACGGCCAGCCAGAACAGGGTCTTGCTGATCGTGCCCGTGGCGTCCCTGCCGGTGCTGACAAGCGGCTGGGGCATCGACGATTTCGTCGTCGACACGGTGACAGCGGCCGAGATGGATGCGCGTGTGCGCCTGCTGATTGAGTCGACACCGGAATCGTCGGCCCTGGTGGCCGGCCCGCTGACCATCGACGACGCCAGCTACACGGCCACCGCCTACGGCAACTCCATCGATCTGACGTACACCGAGTTCGAGCTGCTGAAGTACATGGTGGGCCATGAGGGACGGGTATTGACCCGCGAGCAGCTGCTATCCGATGTGTGGGGCTACGACTATTTCGGCGGCACCCGCACCGTCGACGTGCACATCAGGCGGCTGCGGGCCAAACTGGGCCCGCGCCTGGAACACTGTATTCAGACTGTGCGTAATGTTGGATACCGCTTTAGCCCCGTCCGAACGCCTGACGGGGCGGGAGAGAACGAGTAGCGTTATCTGGGGCGGCAAGCCCCCGGATCGGCAATCGTCCCCATGATGAAGGAGAAACTCGTGGATGCAGTGCCCGTTGAGGAGACATCGGCAGATGTGCCGGTGCGGGTGACGCCTGATCCACCGGCCAGCCCGCCGCAGCCGGTTGCCGTACCGCAGGACGACGACACGCCTTTGCCGGTTGACCGTTACGGCGACCGCGAACTCGGCTGGCTGGCGTTCAACAACCGCGTGCTCGACCTGGCCAAAGACAAGGTGCGGGTTCCCTTGCTGGAGCGCGCCCGCTTTCTGGCCATTTTCAGTTCGAATCTGGACGAGTTTTTCATGGTGCGGGTGGCCGGCCTCAAGCGGCGCATCGATGCCGGGGTGGCCGTGCCGTCGACCAATGGCATGGGGCCGCGGGAACTGCACGCCGCCATCCTGGCGCGCGCCCACGAGCTGGTTGACGATGAGGAGGACGTCTATTTCAACCAGGTGGCCCCCGAACTGGCCGCCCACGGCATTCAGGTTCTGGATTGCGCGGACCTCGACGAAGACGAGCGCGAACGCATGAATCTGCTGTTCACCGACCGGATTTTCCCCGTCCTGACGCCGCTGACCGTCGATCCGTCCCACCCGTTCCCGTACATTTCGGGGCTCAGCCTGAATATCGCGGTGCTGCTGCGCAACCCGTCAACGGGCGCCAGGCAGTTCGCCCGCATCAAGGTGCCGACAATCCTCGACCGTTTCATACCGATTGGTGACGGACGGTTTGTGCCGCTGGAATCGGTGATGATCTACCACCTGGACAAGGTATTCACGGGAATGCAGATCCTGCAGCACACCACATTCCGGGTGACCCGCAACGAAGATATTGAGGTCGAGGAGGACGACGCCGAAAACCTGCTCTACGCGTTGGAGACCGAATTGCTGCGCCGCCGGACGGGACGTCCCCCGGTGCGGCTGGAGGTCGAGAAGGACATCGACGACGAGATGCTCGAAATGCTCGTGCGCCAGCTGAACGTGACGGAGCGCGAGATTTTCCGGCTGCGGGCGCCACTCGATTTGACGGGCCTTTTCACAATTGCCGACGTCGAGCGGGAAGACCTCAAATACCCCAATTTCCTGCCCAAGACGCACCCGCACCTGGCCGAGGTGGAAACCGCCCGGTCGGCCGACGTTTTCGCCGCCGTGCGCAAGCGCGACGTCTTGCTGCATCACCCCTACGATTCCTTCGCCACCAGCGTGCAGCGGCTGGTCGAGCAGGCCGCCGCCGACCCGAAGGTGCTGGCCATCAAGCTGACGCTGTACCGCACCAGCGGCGATTCGCCGATCGTCGATGCCTTGATCGAGGCCGCCAAGGCCGGCAAACAGGTTTTGGCCGTCGTGGAAATCAAGGCCCGTTTTGATGAGGAAGCTAACATTGCCTGGGCGCGCAAGCTGGAAAAGTACGGCGTCCACGTCGTCTATGGAATGGTCGGATTGAAAACGCACTGCAAGCTCATCCTGGTTGTGCGCGACGAGGCCGAGGGCCTGCGCCGCTACGCCCACGTCGGCACCGGCAACTACAATCCGAAGACGGCCCGGCTATACGAGGACATGGGCCTGCTGACGGCCAACCCGATAATCACCGACGACGTGTCCCGTCTGTTCAACCACCTGTCCGGCATGAGCCACGAATCGAACTACCGCCGCTTGATGGTGGCCCCGGCCGGGGTCCGCGTCGGGCTGCTCGAGAACATCGAAAAGGAGATCGAAAACCACCGCGCCGGGCTGCCGGCCCGCGTGCGCATGAAGGTCAACTCAATCGTCGACGAGGCCATCATCGATGCGCTGTACCGGGCCAGCCAGGCCGGGGTGCAGGTGCAATTGTGGGTGCGCGGCACCTGCACGATCCGTCCCGGTGTGCCGGGGTTGAGCGAGAACATCGAGATCATCTCCATCCTGGGGCGTTTCCTGGAGCATTCGCGCCTGTACTGGTTTGAGAACGCCGGCCACCCGGTGGTCGGCATCGGGTCCGCCGACATGATGCACAGAAACCTTGACCGTCGCGTCGAGGTGATCGTTGGCATCAACCACGCCGCGCATATCGCCGAGATAGGTGACCTGTTCGACATCGCCTTCGATCCGGGAACGGTCACCTGGCGTCTGCACGACCTTGAATGGTCGCCGCGCACCGTCGATGCGGACGGAAAACCGCTGCGTGACATGCAGGAGTATTTGATCACCGCAATGGCTGGACGTCGCCGCTGATGGCCGTCGCGGTGGGACGTCCAGTCGTCAGGGCAGCCGGGCTGGTGGTGTGGCGCCAAGGGGCCAGCGGCACCGAGGTATTGACGGTTCACCGGCCCGCCTGGCAAGACTGGGTGCTGCCGAAGGGGCACATCGACGAAGGTGAACTGCCGCCCGAGACGGCCTGCCGCGAGCTGGCGGAGGAGAGCGGCTGTCATGCCGTGGCCGCCCGGCCAGTGGCCGTCATCGACTACCCGGTGAAGAACACCACCAAGCGGGTGCATTGGTGGGTCGGGCGCCTCGCCGATTCGTCTCGCCGGGCACCGGCAGATCCGCACGAAATCGACGCCGTGACGTGGCGCCCGGTGGCTGACGCTTTGGCCACATTGACCTACGCGGACGAGCGTCAGGTGTTGACGAAAGCTCTGGCCCTGGGCTCCACCCGCACGCTGATTATCATTCGTCACGCCAAGGCGGCCTCGCGGGAAACCTGGTCGAAGGCCGACTCGCTGCGTCCCCTCAGCGAGCGGGGGCAGCGGCAGGCCAAACGGTTGCGCGATCTGCTGGCCGCCTACGGGGTGGGCGCGCTGATGGCGTCGCCGGCGGTTCGCTGCAAGCAGACGTTGCAGCCGTATTCGCAAAGCCGTCATGTGAAGGTCGAACCCAGACCCGAGCTGGCCGATGATGCCCGCCCGTCCGACCTGGCCCGGCTCATGCGGGAGCTGCGCGCCGATCTGCTGGCGGACGGTGTGCCCCGCGCCGTGTGCGGTCACCTGCCGGGCCTGCCGGCGATGGCGGCGTCCCTGGGCTGGGGCGAGGACATCGAGACGGTGCCGATGAAGCCCGGCGAGGCGTTGGTTCTGCACATCGACGCCCGGACCGGCACGGTGCAGGCCAGCGAGCGCTACCGTTCCCCGCTTTGATTCCCCTCCTTTGGAGGGTTGGCGGCGGAGCCGACGGGGTGGTCATCCAGCGCAACCCGGCTGACCCAGGCCGTCAGGGCGACGCCCGCGATGGCCGCCAAGCCCAGGGCGACCAGGCCGACCGAGGGGCCAGGTGTCAGCAGGCGGCCTTCGGCCAGCACAATGATGCCGAAGGTCACCGAAATCACCGGGGCGGTGACGGTGGTGCACGCCACCACCACATGGGCGGCGCCGGTGGCATAGCCTTGCTGGATCATCAGGCCGGCCACCCCGCTGCCTGCCAGCAGGACGGCGATGATGCCCCAGATGACGGGTTGCTGCCACCAGGTGTGATTGGCGGCGTATTCAAGGATCACCTTCACCACGGCGGCCTCAAGCCCGTACAGCATCGCGCCGCCGGAACCCCAGAAGAGGGGACGCCACTGGCGGGGGCCGTGCGACCCAAGCAGGGCCATCAGGCCAACCAGGGCGTAGACCACGCCAGCGGCCACGATGATACGCGCGGGGCGAATATCAATCGTCGGGCTGGAGTGCACCGACACCAGCAAAACGAATCCGGCAATCACCGCCACCGTTCCAACAGTCGGCGCGATCACGCGCTTGGGGTTTGGGCCCAACGACCTGGCCGTCAACAGGATTGACCAGGGGAAGGCCATCAGCCCGACGGGCTGCACCACCGACACTGGCGCCATGTACAAACCGAGAACCTGGCACACCAGCGACACCGTCATCAAACCGACGCCCAGCCACCATTTCGGGTCAAGCAGCAGAAGGAAGATCTGTCGCACATTCATGCGCTTGTTGGTGGTGTTCTCGCGCACCTGGACGCGCACCGCCGAACGCTGCACCTTGGCCGCCAGCGCATAACAGAACGACCCGAACATGACCAGTCCGACGGCGAAGGGGATGTTCTGATGCACGATAACCTTAATTGAAGTGGAAAAGCCGTTGGGCAGCACGATAGCACGCCACGGTGATGCGCCGCCCGCTTTGCCCCGGCAGGTTTGACCCCCAGACCAGGGTTTGATGCATCAGGCGGGAAGCCAGTTGCGGGTTGACGCCCCGGATGTGATCCCACATGTGCTGGCGCCCGGCCAGCGATTCTCTTGTGTTCGCGAGCGCCGCGAACACCGACGATATGGTCACGGTGATGCCCAGGAAATGCTCCAGGTAATTGGCGAGCTTGGGCTCGGGGGCGTCATCGGGCAGTTTCACCGAGGACGCCATGATTTCGGTGATGCGGAAATGCTCGTCAAGACGCTTCAGCAATGAGCCTTCCTGCACCGACTGGTCGTCGCGTCCGATGAAATACCGGTACAGATCGACTGGCAGATAGAACAAAGTTTTGGTGTGCGGCAACGGCACAAAGACGAAAATGTTGTCAACGTAGAAGGTGTTCTCCGGCAGCACCAAACAGATGTCCTTCAGCAATTGCGTGCGGTAGATCGCCGAGTGCATGGTGATGTAGTGGCCGACCGCGAACATGCCGGTTTGGCGCCAGGTGAAGACACGGTTGTGGGGCAGCGCCCCCTTGTAACCGATCACCTTGCGCTCGCCGCTGGCCACATGCTCGTAGACGTAATTGACAATCAAAAGGTCGACCACCTGGGCGTGCTTGATGAATCCGCGCAGCCGGGCCAGGGTGACGCTGAAGGCGTCATCGTCCAGCCAGTCATCTGAATCAACCACATAGACGTATTGCCCGCGGGCGGCGGCCAATCCGGTCATGACGGCCCCGCCGTGCCCCTTATTTGCCTGGTGGATGGTCTTCACGATGTCGGGATGCTCGGCCTGCCATCTGTCTGCCTTGAAGCCGGTCTCGTCGGTTGAACCGTCGTCGACCACCAGGACTTCGACGTCATCCCATTGGCCAACCAGCGAACCGATGCAGTGGTCCATATAGGCGGCCGAATTGAAACACGGCACAATCACACTCAAAGTTTTCCCACCGGGCCCGGTGTCATGTGAGGTCTTCAAGTCGGTTCTCCGTCAGTGTTTGCGGGCCTAGGCCTTGACGTCGGTGCTGGCGACGCGGGCCCAAGCCAACGACCCGAATACGGCAACCCAGGCCAGCTGGACCAACAAGCCTTGCCTGATCAGCGCGACGTCAGGCTGGGCGAACAGGAAAGTTGTGAGGTCCAACCAGTGATAGGTTAACAGGCCCGGCTGAATGGCCTGCAACTGGGGCACCGCCAGCAAAACGGTGCACACCGCCGGCACGATGGCCGTGCCCGCCATCGCCACAATCGGCACGTCCGTGAGTGACGAAATGAACAAGCCGACGGCCACCATGCCCATCTCAGACGCGACGACATAGACCGACATCAAGGCGATACGCCCAACCCCGGCCCAGGGGCCGATGGTGTCGCCGGACAGCAGCGTCATGTCGCTGACCCCGAATAGGGCGAAGCCCACCACGAGTGAGACGACCAGCACCGTCGCCACACCGGCGATCACGAAAACCACCAGCCCGACGGCCTTCATTCCAAGCCATTTGGTGCGCGACACCGGCAGGATCATGGCATAACGGGTGGTGCCCAGTTGCGTCTCGGCGGCCAGTGCATCACCGGCCACCACCGAAATCACCAGCGGCAAAAAAAGCGGCATCGACACGACGAAAACAACGGCCGCCAGGAACAGTCCCGAGTTGGTGATCTTCGTGATCAGGCCGACACCGCCGTCCGTGTGCGAGCTGACCAGCTTGACCGCCAGCCCGATGACAATCGGCAAGGCTGCCAGCCCGGCCAGCAGAACCTGGTTTCGGCGGCGCCGCAACACCAAGCCGATCTCACTGCCGATTGCGCGCCACAGCGCCCCGGGCACGGCGTCAAAGTTCTCAACCTGCGACATCGAACCCCGCCCCCGTCAGTTCGACGAAAATGTCTTCCAGCCCGGGTTGTTCAAGGCTCAACCCGAGAATGTCAGCCCCCGCCCCGACCAGCGCTTTGGCGATCTTCGGGACGGGTACCTCACCGATGGTGACGAGCATGGACGCCTCGTCGGTGCCATCGGGGGCCAGCCCGAGCTTGGCCAACACCTTTCGGGCGGCGGTGGTCGTGTCGGCGGTCACCTCGACGCTGAGTCTCGGCACCCGGGCGGTGCGCAGGTCGTCCATCGACTGCTGGGCGATCAGCCGTCCGCGCGACATGATGCCGACGTGGGTGCACACCTGCTCGACCTCCGACAGAAGGTGGGACGAGACGATGACGGTGGTGCCATCGGCGTGCAGGGTGCGGATGAGGTTGCGGATCTCGCGGGTGCCCTGCGGGTCGAGCCCGTTGGTCGGCTCATCAAGTATCAGCAGGTCGCGCGGTCTCATCAGGGTCGCGGCGATGCCCAGGCGCTGCTTCATGCCCAAAGAGTAGTGGTGGTAGGGCTTGCGGGCGGCCGCCGTCAGGCCGACGCGCTCCAGGGCCTCCCCCCGGCGCCGACGGGCGGTGTGAGGGTCGTCCGTCTTGTCAATGGCCTGCAGCCGGGCCAGGTTGGCGTCCCCGGAAAGGTACGGGAAGAAGGCGGGGCCCTCGACGACGGCGCCGACCCTTGGCAGCACCTTGCCGGCGGCCTTGGGGATCGGCTGGCTGAACAGTTCGATGGTGCCGGCATCGGCGCCCAGCAGGCCGAGCAGCAGGCGGATGGTGGTGGTTTTGCCGGAACCGTTGGGCCCCAGGAATCCGAAGACGGAGCCGCGTGGCACCGCCAGATCGATGCCGTCGACGGCCACCTGCTTGCCGAAGCGGCGCACCAAACCGGTGGTGGTGACGACTGCGTCAGCCGTCACCTTTGCCGCGTCGTCGTCCTGGCTCACTGGGTGGCGGCTGCTGCCGATTCGAGGGACGATACGGGCACAGAGCCTAAGAAGATTCTGCCGTCAGGCGTCACCAGCACCGAACCCAGATAGGTTGAATAGGCCGTGCCCTGGTCCGTGACCTGGGCGAGACTGCCAAATAGCTGTGACAAGTCGCCGCCTCGCCCGGACGGGCCGTAGCTGTCGATCTGCCCGCCGCCGAGGATGCTGGCCAGCTGCGACGGATCGGCCAACGCCGCGACCACATCGGATGGCAGCCCGGCCACCTCGACGATGGACGCCCAGCCCTGGCCGGCGACCACTGTGGCTGCCGGCTGGTAGGTCGGGAAGCTGGTGACCTGATCGGAAGCGTTTGGCGCCGGCTGGCTGAGGTCGACGTCGTCGACGGTCGCTCCCGGCGGGGCCGTGAAGTTGAACAGCGAGGCGCTCGGGGTGGAATACGACAGCGAGGTGAATTTGACGCTCACGGCGGGGTTGTCGGCGAGCTGGGTGGACCAGATCTCGACACCCAGGGGCATCCAGGTCGTGGCGTCAACCATCACGTCGACGGACGAGATTAGGCTGCCGGCGTCCTTCGGCGTCATGACGAGGGTGTAGGCGGCGTGCCCGGCCACAGTCGTGGTGCGCGCCACCTCGAAGCTGGTGCTGGGTGAGGCCGCGTTGATCAGCTTGTCGGCCAAGGCCTCGGGCGTCATGGCGGTGGCCGGGTCGCCGGGGGATTCGGCGCTTGAGCCGGATGCCGTCAGGTGGGTGGCCGAGTTGGAGTCGGAGACGTACAGCCAGCCGTCGTCATTGGCAACATTCGCGACCGCCACCCAGGCGGACGTGTTGGAGTTGATCTCGGCGCGGGCGCCCGTGGCCGGATCCACTGCCACCTTGACCTGCGTGGTGCCGCCAAGCAGGGACGTCAGACCGCCCAACTGCGTGCCGAGCAGATTCTGCAGGGAGCTGAGGTCGGGCAGGCCGACATCGGTGGTGATGGCGACGGTGCCCGAGAAGGCCGCCGGCTGGGCTGAGGCAACATTGGCCACCAACTGTTGAGCCGTGATGTCCGGCAACGACGGGTCGGCCTGTGCGCTTGAGGAAAATGCCACGATACCGGCGATCACCACGGCCACACCGACGGGGGCGGCCCAATAGCCAAGACGTGTTTTCATGTATCCACACTAGTCCAACGGCAGCATTTCCCGAGGGGTGCCTAACTATCAAACCGCTGTGAGGTTGGAATTCCCCTCTGCGGAGGGGTGGCAGTCGCGAAGCGACTGACGGGGTGGTTGACGCGGCGGGCTCCAGCCGGCCCGAGCGCACAGACGCCGTACTCGACGCGTGATCAAGTGGCCACCAGGCTTGGGCAGGCGTCTGCGCCGTCACCAGCTCGAACCGGCGTTCCGCCCGCCATGTCAACCGGCGGAGCCACCCCGTCTCAGGCGACAGCCGTCGCCCACCAGCACTGCCACGGGGTGGCGCCGTCCACCCCGGGCACGGAAAACACGAACCCAGTCTCCTTGACGGCGATGGCCGGCGGGTAGGGCGCCGCGTAAAGAACGGCGCCGTCGGTGGCGTTCAGCACATAGGAAGACAAGGTGTTGGGGTCGAAGCCGTACAGGTAGTCGCCGAACAGCACCGGGGTGGAGGCGGATTTGGCCGTCTTGAAGGCGTGTTGCCAAACTGTTGAGCCGTCCGTCAGGGAAACACCAAAGGCCATGATCGGGTCGTCCGTCACCGTGCAGACCAGCAGGCCGGACGGCCCCAGCTGGCAGTTGTCCAGGTTAGTCGCCTGCAGCCTGGCCACTGGCTGGGGTGTCGCCGCCCCGGTGGCGGCCGAAACCTGGTAGACGGTGGTCGTGGTGGTGAGGGTACCGGGGGTATGGGCCAGCAAGACCAGGTTGCTGCCGACCCGCCCCGCCAGTTCATACCGGCCCGCGAGCTGCATGGAGTTGCCTGTCTGCCAAAAGGCCGGGCCGATCTCGCCGGTCGCCAGGTTGACGGGGCTGGCCTGGTAGAAGTACACGCCCATCGGTGTCGGTATCTGGGCCATCGCCGACGAGACGCCGAAGTCGGCGCCGTCGGTGGCCAGCACCGCCGTGTCGGTCTGCCAGACCGGCTGGCCCGATGACGGGTCGAGCATCCACGACAGGCTGGTGACGGGCGCGCCGAGTGTTGTCTGGTCGGCGTGGCTCAAAGACACAACCAGGCCGTATCTTGTCAAGGTGACGGCGAAGCTTAAAGAATTGCAGTCTGCGTCGACCAGCATGTCGCCGGCGGGTGGCTGGAAGACCCAGGCCAGCGCCCCGCTGCCGCGATCGACGGCGCTGACGCGGACAGCGGCCGGGTTGGTGTCACTCAGGGTGATGGTGTAGACGCTGTTGGCGTCAACCACTTCATGCCAGCACGTTGGGCTTGGGCCATTCAGGGGCGTACTGAAGGCCACGGACCCGTCGCGGACGTTTATGCCCCAAACCGTGTTGGCGTTCACCGTGATGAAGTCGTCGCCGCTCAAGATGCCAGTGCCGACCTGGTCGGCGGGGCCAAGACGAACCGCGTGCACCAGATCGAATTGGCGCGGTGGCGTCAACGTCGGCAGATTTGGTGTGGGCGTTGGGGTGGGTGTTGGGGTGGCGGAAGGCGTCGGCGTGGCGGAAGGCGTCGGCGTGGTCGCCCGTTGCGCCGGTGCGTCAACCGGTGCGGCGCAGCCCGCCAGCGCCAGCGTCAAACAACCGGCGATCGCCACCAGGCCCGCTTTTTTCACCGCGCTCCTTTACACCTGCCACCGCAGTCTACTAAATGTGGCGCCCCACCCGCACGAGACGAGTGGGGCGCCAAGGGGGGGGGTGTTGTTACGAGGCCGGCAAGGCCGCGACGATGGCCTGCATCGTCGTCTTTGCGTCACCGAAGCACATCGACGTGTTGTCCTTGAAGAACAACGGGTTTTGCACACCGGCGTAGCCGGCGCTCATCGAACGCTTGAAGACGATGCAATCCTTGGCTTCCCAGACGTGGCACACCGGCATGCCGGAGATCGGCGTGCCGGGCTCCATGGCGGCCGGGTTGACCGTGTCGTTGGCGCCGATGACGAGTACGACGTCAGTGTTCTTGAAGTCGTCGTTGATCTCGTCCATTTCGAGGACGATGTCGTAAGGCACCTTGGCCTCGGCCAGCAGCACATTCATGTGGCCGGGCAGGCGCCCCGCCACCGGGTGGATCGCGAAACGGACCTCGACGCCGTGGGCGCGAAGCCGGCTCGTCAGGTCGGCCACAGCCGACTGGGCCTGGGCGACGGCCATGCCGTAGCCGGGCGTGATGATGACGGAGTTGGCGTCCCACAGCAGTTCGGCCACGGCGTCCGGCTTGATCTCGTGGATCTCGCCCTGCTCGTCGCCGCCGACGACAGTACCGGACTCGACACCGAAGCCGCCCAGGATCACCGAGATGAACGAACGGTTCATCGCCCGGCACATGATGTAGCTCAGAATGGCACCGGAGGCACCGACCAGGCAGCCCGTGATGACGAGCACCGGAACTCCCAGCATGAAGCCGGCGAAGGCCGCCGCCCAGCCGGAGTAGCTGTTCAGCATCGAGACGACGACCGGCATGTCGGCGCCGCCGATGGCGAACACCAGGTGCAGGCCGAGTAGCAGGGCCAGGACGGTCATGAGGATCAGCGGGATCAGCGTCATGATCGTCAGACCGCTGGCGTGCTTGCCATTGATGACGAACCAGAAGCCCAAGCCCACCGTCAGGACGATGATGGCCAGGTTGATCCAGTTGCGGCCCGGGATCATCAGCGGCTTGGACGGCATGTGCTCACTGAGCTTGCCCCAGGCCACGATGGAACCCGTGAAGGTGATGGCGCCGATGAAGATGCCGACAAAAACTTCCACCAGGTGGGCGACCGGGTTTGCCGGGGCGGTGGCCGTGGACTCAAAGAACGAGTTGAAGCCAACCAGCACGGCGGCCAGGCCGACGAAGCTGTGCAGCTGGGCCACCAGTTCGGGCATG
>Ga0123354_10000916_pt1 | contig 33105 bp, 13 predicted proteins | sample TergutLab28metaG_2_FD_97872 | JGI IMG/M metagenome (GOLD analysis project Ga0123354, IMG submission 97872) | Labiotermes labralis P4 segment gut microbial communities from Petit-Saut dam, French Guiana - Lab288 P4 | ecosystem: Host-associated > Arthropoda: Insects > Digestive system > Gut ... | reverse complement strand
GGAGGAAAGGAAGCTGAGGGTGTTTGAGAACATGGTGTTGAGGAGAATATTTGGACCTAGGAGGGATGAGGTAACGGGGGAATGGAGGAGATTGCATAACGAGGAGCTAAATGATTTATACTCCTCACCCAATATTGTGCGGGTGATAAAATCGAGAAGAAGAGATGGGCTGAGCATATGGCGCGTATGGGTTAGGAGAGGGAGGTGTATAGGGTCTTGGTGGGGAAACCGGAGGGAAAGAGACCACTAGGGAGACCTAGGCGTAGATGGGTGGATAATATTAGGACGGATCTCCAGGCGGTGGAATGTGGGTATATGGACTGGATTGGGCTGGCCCAGGATAAGGACAGGTGGCGGACATTTGTGGATGCGGTAATGAACCTTCGGGTTCCGTGAAATGCGGGGAATTTCTTGACTAGCTGCAAACCAGTTAGCTTCTCAAGAAGGACTCTGCACCATGGAGTAAGTAAGTAAGTAAAATCTAAATTTCTGAAACTTTGTCGTCCGTGTAGCCACATTGTTAACAAAAGTATTTAAATATTATACATCTAGGTTATATTTTTTTAAACTCCCTGTCTGCTATCCAGTAAAATACATGTTCTAAATCGAAAATACCGCATCCATATGCATGAAGGCATATACTAACACACAATTTGAATTCTAATCCTCAACAAACATAAAGCCTTCTCGTAACCTTGCTTGTGGTCACAGTGGGGTTACTGGTGAGGCCTTCACGGATATATGCAGGCGCCAACGTACCAACAATTCCGTATTTGGCTCCTACTGTTATTATGACTAATATGCTAGATAACACAGAACGGGTTCATCCTCGCGACCCTGCGTTATCGCCCCCAGATTGCTGCGCTACGTTGTATAGGTTTTGATACTTGATCCAAGAATTAGTTTACATATTCTTGGAGTATCTGTTTTAGTATGGTAGGATGTGAAAAGACGTACACCCGGATACAGTGCACAGCATTATCAACAGTGTTTTCTGAAGTTTATTAATCTAGTCCGTTGGTGGTTTATAAAATTTTATTAAAGTATACAATATAGAACTACATGAAAGCATTCAATTACTGCCTTTCACTAATCCGTGCTTTGTGCGAAATCCGGGGATTCTCTAGATGGGGGCATTTGACGTTATTGTATTTTGAATATTTCACTGTGTAATTTGGCAAGCAGTTATTGACGTTTCGAAACATACTGACCATATCATCAAAGAAGTAGGTTTCTCCGAAACATCGTTACTGATCTACCAAAGATATGGCGTCATATCTTAGGTTGATATGAATTAAAGTCGAAATTCCCGGTAAATTTTAAGTGACCGCCTCCATATAGAATTTTACAATTTCTATCCAGTGGTTTATGCGGAGATATTGGACCATAAGAAGAGATAGTAGGACAGATGTGACCTCTCTAAATGTCTTTATTGGTTTTGTAAAGTATGACTGAAAGGTAAGTTTGGTTGTTAGGTAAAGGTGAAGGTAAAGTGATCCCGTTATAGGCCCGGTGTGGCCCAGGGAGTGGGTAGAGGTATAGCTGTACTCTTCCATGACCGCGGCACTGGAAGGGGGTGAGTGGTCAGCAGCACGCTCCGGACGCCCTTAAGGTCTTACTCCCGGGAAAGAACCAGTACCCATTTTACAGGAGGCTGGGTGGGCACCAGAGCCTGTCTGGACGGGCGGAAAATCTCGTCCCAACTGGGATTCGATCCCGAACCGTCCAGCCCATAGTCAGTCACTATACCGACTGAGGTACCCTGCCCATGAGTTTGGATATTACAGACATTAAATATGGCGTAGAGGAAACAATAATTTGTAACTGAATGACTCGAGTTATGTCATCTTAAACAGTAGAAATTATGTGAAGAAATGCCCAGCAACAAGAGATCGGCTGTGGACAGATTTCAAAACTGATGCTTTATAAAATAAATATGTTCACATTTGAGTGTCACAATTTAGAATACGGACATTGCGGCACTCAAACAATCACAAGCAGACAAAACAACGCCAGACAAGGAAACCAGCCTTCTTCAAGGTTTGACAGAACAGCTGGAATATAAGGCAGGAAAGCCATGCAATTTATTGCAATGCTTGTTGTACTAACCACTTCCACACTGGACTTAATTTAAAGGAACCTGGAAATAATTATACACTTATGACCGATTGACCATCTCGCCATGCAAATGGTTGAGGGAATGGAGACATGACTCCACACATTCTTACATTCGGCAGTAAGAGGTAAATGGTCAGCTTCGTACGCCTTCCGCTTTTACCGGTATTCATTAGAAAATATACTGGGTGGGCATAAGAGCTGGTTTAACGGTTTGGAGAAGAGAGCCTCTGAACCGTGTTGGGAATAGAACCCCGACTTTTCGTTTGTAGAGTCCTTAGCCTAATCACTATTTATGGGGAATCTCAAGAGTAAAATTCTTTCTTCTGGTAGCGCAAAGTACCGTGATGCATAGTTGATGTTGTTGCAGAACCATGAATTGTTAGCTTTAGCTGTTGACAGATGTCTCTGCAAGTTCTTTCACTTTCCGTTTCAAACATAAATAAATGTAGACCACATGGGGCAGAGCTTCTGAATGATATATGTCGAGTGTCCCGAAAGAAAATGTTAAAGGAGACGTACTGTAACAAATGGCAGAATTATTACGCATTGTGGAGGATTTTGGCTAATTAATTAAGTCTCGGTGCCTGGTACTGTACTTAAGTACACGTAATTTAAGATAACTTCATTCCCTTTTTACTGTTGTTTTTTAAAAGTTCTGTCGGTTTACATTCCATAAAACGTCTTGAGTACCGTCGTGTTTGTAAATGTACATTCAGCGGAAGAAATGGATGTGTCCATGCTGACTTGTATTTGGAAAAATAAGGTGGACTAGCAAGGAATGTGAGGAGAACAGAGTATCTTGTTTATGAAATTTCATTAAATGAAAGTCGTAGTCTGGAGTATGACACCGTGAAATTTTGTAGCAATGTGTCGACAATTGTAATGAACGTGTTGTTTTCTCATCAACGCCTGTGCGGCTGAAGAAGGCAACATAAAGTTCCTCCGAAGCATTTGTAATTATCTTCCACTCGTTAATAATAATAATAATCAGTGCCGAGAAAACGCTAGTCTCATGCAGTTACATTCTTCTGCGGACTTTGGCAAAATTGACCTTTAGGAAGTTCCCGTTGTGCCCGACCCTACTTACGTATCATGCCATGACTGCATGTGGGGGTGTGGAGGTATAGCTCCGTGCGTTTCTAACTCTATCACCAGCTGAAGACAGTTTTACGCCTCGTCCAATTCACCCCTGGAAAAATAGTCCCCAATACTCATCGGATAGAAGGCTGTGGGAGTCCCGGTGTGTGGAAGGGCGCTTTGAGGAAGAGAAAGATTCTCTTCAAAAGAAATTTGATTACTCCTTCTTCCAGCTTCTAGTTCAGTTGCTATTTTGACTCAGGAGAGTCTGGGACAATATTGAACACTGTACAAAATCAGCTTTGAATATAAGAACTGCTTTTGGGACTCAGTCGTTGTCCCTTGTGCTTCTGTGGTAGCTGCTGTCAGCTTGTAGGATTGCTGGCTGCGATAGGTAAATAAATATAGTGCTCTGCGTGGACCCTGTGTGACGGAGCGGGTTACAGAGGGCAAGAGGGTAGGGTAAGGTATCCACGCAATTCTCAATAAAATGCATAGCAACCCGATCGAATGAACCTTGACCCCGTCTTTATTGACGACAGTCGGAAGTCCGCATTGGCGTAGGTGTAGCGGGTCTTTGTGAGGAGCAGCTGAGAGCCTACGGACTTGCTATTCACAGCTGTTCGAGAAATTCCGCAAGTTACTAGCCCATATCTTTATATATTTCTTTATCTCACACTTCGCACAGCAACAAAACGAAGGAAAATACCTCATATTGCTGCTTGTGCACTTATTTACGCTTCATTGAAAGGAGCTCTTCGTAACTGGCACTGCATGTTGTGGATGTGGTAAGATGATGAGTGAACCAGCGAGTTGGAAAGTATGTGGAAGAAAACGGGTGTCACGTAGTCCAAGGGGCTATCTGGACGTGTTCCTGGAAAAAACTGAGGCAAAAATCACACCTTTCCATTTTTTTTATAACCTCAACACAACTGTTAACATAATTGTCCGGTAGAGGCGCTGCAGTCGTATTTTGGAGGGACATGTTGTAAATGAGAGAGACTAGCCTGACGTCTAACATAAGCCTAGCTCATGGCAATGTTACAAAAGGAAAGTTTCCAAACTCTGCGTTAGTTTAGTCCTTTTCACAGATCTGAGTCTTCTTCTTCGAAATGAGTCAGAAGATTTACCTATTGTTCAAAATTGCTAGTTTATTGAAAAACGTTTTGGAAATACTGAGTGAAGCTCGAAAAATGTCGGCTTGAAATGGCGACAGGCTAGAATTGAATACCGCATACCTGAAATAAATTCACTTACGTTTCGTAGTCAGGCTACTGCATTCAGTATGGTGGTTTATATTCTCCAAGGAACATTTCTGTTTCCGCATCGAAGATAACTTACACTTCTTTCACGACAGCTAAATAAGGATGAAGATTCCGTATTCGTTACAGTTCAGACAAATAAAGAATTCGATATTCTGAAGGTCATTGTATCAATAAGTGCACTATGCGACAGCAGAGAAGGAAAGGACACTCTCTCCAGCTAAATCTATCTTCTTATCAGACACCCGACAGCAGAATCGTCGTCCATTCCTAATATGAACACAAACGTAATCCCTCCATTTGTGTTATGTGAACCGCGCCTAACAGAACCGTTCCCCCGTACGTTGCAGAATATTTATACCCTCGTGTGACTCCAAGATCCACCTCTGAACAAACCTTAAACCACGTATTGATTTTCTGTGTGCTACCCGGTCCTGTCCTACTTCATCCACCCCCAAATCTCCCTCATCCCTTAACATAGAGCGCGATACGGACTAGATCGGAGAGGGAAAATGATACAGGGCGTTTTTGTTTTTAAGATATTAAATATTTTAGACGTTATTTGAGATATAGTTTGCATTTTAACTTATTGTCTTGAATAAGTACAGTCTGTAATTACATGTGTTGTTGTATGCTGTGTTCTAGATTGGGGTTTGCATATTATATATATATATGGGTGCCAAAAATGTATACACATTTTAAGAGATGTTATCTATATATTACTTTTCGAAGTGTCTAGACGCTTTTAGTAACCACTTTGAGCACCTCTTGTAGTTGCAGAATTCAAACGTGAATTGTATTCATCTTTTTTTATCGGTATAAATTGAGTATTACAATTTTAATACAGATAATGTGTATACGTTTCTTTGGCACCCTCTGTGTATATATAGTTACATATATTTTATATATTTATTTACGGTAATAATGAGAATGGTACACAGAGTGACAGATTTTTCCCATTGTGTAATATGAAATAATTTACTAGCATGTGTATATTGCATGCACTTGAAACTGCAAGAGTTTTGGAAGTAAATTATATGTAGAAGGAGTCAGCTAAAATCTATTATGGGATAGAAAGTATTTTTTCTGTCACTCTACAGCCCAATCTGGACCTAAACCGCCTCGTTGTAGAGGTTTATAGATAACACACCTTGAGACACACACACACACACACCCGCGCGCTTGTGTGTGTCTCCTCTGAACGAGAGATCAGCCCGTCGCAGAGGCCACTACCTACATTTCACACAACAATCACAAGAGACGAACAACCACGCTCTCAGTTGGATTCGAACCCTCGATCCCAGCAATCAAACAGTCGCAAAGTACATGAAACACATATATCCACAACCACGGAAATTCGGACCATTGTCATGTATCTAATTTTTTTTAACATTTTAGCATTTACTAACTCTTCGTTTGATGTTTGTGTGACCGTGCATCATTGACACAATAATATAAACAGCCAACCAGATGCAACAATAATGATTTTATTAATAATTTCAATCAGCTCAAAATGTTTCGGGCGATAATTTCGCCCATCCTCAGGAGCGCCAGACTGTGTTTACAACTTGTGGTATAAAGCACCGATGACGCTGCATGCTGGTAGGCAGCATCGCCGGTGCATTATACCACAAGTTGTAAACACAGTCTGGCGCTCCTGAGGATGGGCGAAATTATCGCCCGAAACATTTTGAGCTGATTGAAATTATTAATAAAATCATTATTATTGCATCTAGTAGTCTGTTTATATCATTGTAACTTTTCGTGTTTGTGATTTGCCTCAAGTGTAACTTTTGAATACTCTAGTTGGGCTGTCATTTGTGTTAATCGGAAAGCACTCTTTTTAGATTGGACTCGAATAAATGCCTTTTTATATTGAAGGAAGAAGTATTTCTTAAAGTTTCCTGCTTTCGAAGGCATATTACATGGCATCGGTTTGGAATCTTACGTTACGCAGAGTGTCTATTGAGCTCAAAAGAAAGATAGGAACCCCTGTCGGCATCAAATAAAGAAGTGAAGATCTGGAATACTTTTAAGTGCAAACATGTCTGATGCCATGGTCAGAGGAGTCAATGAATTGTTTCGAAACTTTTAAAATCGAAAAACACTAATAAAACTATTGCTTCTGGATGAAATAGTTGCAGTTGTTTAAACGACAGCTTATGTCAGCTTCGAAAAAATATTTGGCACTCTTTGTATTATTTACAACTTTGACACGACATTGAACTTTTACGCACTTACGAGACAGTTTCGCTTCCAGAGGCTAGCGTTCTGGACAAGCGTAGTAACAATAACTCCATATGTATTAAATTTAACTGCAATAATTTATTAAAATAATGTTATAAATTAATAATATTCTTCCTGTCTTCTTTGCTATGACGCCTTTTATTCTGCTAAATACTTACCAATGATTCGGAAAGCCCCACGACCTCATATTCAGCTGGAAGCAGAGTTCACAGTGCCTTACCACACCGGACAGTGACCATTGTTCCCAGCGATGTGAGAGTCTCAAATGTAGCATTCAAATGCTTATTGTAAAGTTTCATTTCTTTTTTTTTTCTTTTTTTTTTTGTTTGTTTGTTACGAAAGGTAAAGTTTGTAAAGGCATGTCTTTGTCACCTCCACGTCAGTAATACAGTACGTTATGGGACTTGGGGTTTACATGGCAGTAACTGTGACAAATAAAATGTTGTGTACCTTGGTGGACAGATATAGACTTTGCAGGTGACGTTTCTGACTGCATATCTCCTAAGTCTGGAGCAGCAGGTAAAGATAAAAAGCGGACCATGCAGCGCCTACTTTTCAAGAGAATATTGTAGTTATGTAGTATGGGATTTTGGGATGAAATGTATGAGTTGTCAATAGAGTGCCAGCTTAGAAATACAGAAAGCAGTAGCACGTGTTTCTGTTGATTTTTCTTAAGTGCCTCTTTGTGTCAAGAGGCCTGAAGATAAGAAATACAAACATTTCAAAGTGTGAAGAGAGGTGGATGGTTGTGGTTTGTGTCTGAATTACGGACTTCTTTTATCAGATTTGTTTCCACGTCGTTCACTACATTTAACTGGCTATAACAGATAAAATGAGGATATATTTAGGAGTTGGCTTACTCCGCAAATAAAACAATCGATACTTGTACGTACCTAGTATCAGTACAAGGGCAGAGAGGAGGCAGTTTAAGTGACGGACTGGGCCGTACAAGGCGTGGGTCTGCAGCCCCTTGTTTTCTGGAAATGAGGATTCGAATCCCTCCAGGGTCATAAAAGCCTGTCTGTTGTGATTGTCGAATGTTGTCAGGTAGAGTTCCCTGCTTCGTGTTGATCACTCGTCCAGAAGAATCCTAACGAGTGTGGTGTGTCTGAGTGTGACCAGACGCAACAATAACCCTCTACATTATAAAGTATTGGTAGAAGAAGTCAAACTAAAAAAAAAAAGGAAATGACGGACTAACAGGCTGACCAACTAAGAAATTAAATAATTTAATGACCAATTAAATAAGTAATTAGCTAACAAACCAACTAAGCAACCAACTGCAAGGGGTATAGTCATTTTTAAAAAAAGAAGAGTCCTGAGCCAGTCAAGACATTCCCGGTCTTTTGTAGAACCAGAAATTTGTCGGATCTCAGACTTCCGTTGCTGTGTAAATACAATCTTAACAATTTTGGGATGTTACGTAGCTTTCATTGGTATTTAGTTATCGTTTCTTCAAGGGTAAAATTTTGCTCTTTAAGATGGGATAGATAGGTTGTCCGGAAACGTCAGTAAGCCTTATCAATCAGCGCTGCAAACCGAAGAACTTAACTCGATGTTTCATTACAGCCTTCAGAATGGTCCGCCACTCTTCCCTCTCTTGAGCCACATGAGTCTAACCCACACGGCGTCACGGTATTTCCTTACGGTTCGTATTAGCGGTCTGTCTTCTAGGATTAGTTACTCCATTTGGTGGCCCATTTCCTTCAATTATACCCAGAAAACCCTTAAAGAATTTCTGTTCCTTGCCATGTACGAGACCCATTGCATCCTCCTCAATTTGATTTCCTAAAGTACGCAGCTTATCTTTTCTCACGTTCCGACTGGAATTGCCCACCTAAATATTCGCGAAGCCCAATTTGTAAGATGTCGGTTATAAACAAAAATTTATATAACCAGATCTGTCTGCAACATCGGGGTCACAGACATGACATGAAGACGGGAACAGGGAGCAATACTTATTCTTTGGTCGTTATCTCAACTTTGAAGCATCTGATCGCCTGACAGTATTTCAGTTCATTTATTTGCCCTAAGATTTCCTAACTTTAAGCAATATTTGCCACCACGATATTCTGAGAAATTTATGATACGTGAGATTTCATTGCCATGTACACAACAGCCCACTAATTTCAAGGCCCTGTGTCACATTTCGTAACTAGCTGTTTTATTTGCGTTGAGGATTTTTCAGTCTTCTGCTCACCCGCAAAATATAATATTGCCCTTATGACGGTCTCTTATTTTTTATACCATATATTCGCAACTATTTTCAATTTATGGAAGCCATTTCTCGTGTCCGCTCTCTGAAGTCCCGATATACAACGGCGACACGCCCGTTGTAGGGAAAATTATTGTATATTATTCTAGTTAAGCTTGGGTTAGTAACTGAGAAACCTAACAGTAGTTTTTGTTTGGTTTTATTGTATAATATCTTCGTAAAGACAAAGAAAATGCGGCATTCAGGTGGACCTCAGTGATGAGGATTTGAGGTTGAATATTGGACTGACATTCATATTATCACTGTTGAATTTTAGGACTCTGCAAGCCGAGACTTTGTCTGATTTACTAATTTTTTTCTGGCAAACTTTTTCACTTAATATTTTTTCCTAACCCAAGGAAATTTTCCGATTACATGTTTCGGAGAGTCCACGCGTGATCTGGATAACCTTTCTGCGAATACTCGGGAATGCGAAGCGATATTTTCGTCGATTTTTAGAATTCGGATACCGTAATACGTCTAACAGCGCACACGTCAAATATTCATTTAGATGCGTATGGATTGGCTGAGGAAGAAACTAATGCAGGGTAAGTTACACAGAAATGAGTTGGCATGATGATTTACTAACTGGTTATCGGCGGGAATTTAGACAGCAGAGCATTACACAGAATTTGAATTCATCCACTCAAAAGGGCCTTCTATGAATCGTATGTGCACCGAGTTAAATTCGTAATGGGTTATTCGAAACTTTTCCTAGAACCAATAGGGCGAATCAGCAGCGCTTTCTTCCTGCAGAAAAGCCTGATTTCGTTTTTTTTTTTGCGTAAAATGTAGGTAATATTAAGCGATGGTCGCATTTTTCTAGAACGACTAACGTGCCCCTGAATGTCACCTACTCTTTTTGTATATCGGAGACATCTAGTCCGAATCTCAGCTTGAGAGAGCAACTTGGCTCAACTCGTAAAGGTTTGACTTACAATCAACTGGCGCCCCTTTATAATCTGGGCAAGGACACCACATGTTTTTCCTGAGGTTTCCTTTCTCAACTTCTCCAGGCGAACTGTGGCATAATGTCCCAAATTTTGCTATGACTGTTTCATTTCACGTAGTTCCCAAATTATTTACCTACATATTAGTGACTTTTGTCACTCGCAACTGTATATTCTGTGCTGTTACTACTGACAAAGTTGTTGAATAAAACACAGTTAAAGTATTAATCTCAGCTGTAAAAGAACTTTTGCCCTCTGTAAGTCATAGACTGAAATTATAAGACTGCAGAACAACAAAAGCAACAAATGTAGAATGAAGTGTATTTGCAATAACAAATCATTACTTCACTTCAGTTATTAATTAAGTTAGTCTTTTTTCTAGTGGCTTGAAACGTATGTATTTAAATTGTGTGTAATCAATTCCACAAGGCAATGGAAGAATATTACGTGAAGAGCGGGAAGTCGTTCAGCCAATCAAAATTTTCCTTACATTCTGCAACTTTTTGGCGGTTTTTTACAGCCTTTTTAAGCGTCCGTCTCTTGTCCCTAGCCTCAGTACACAACATTTTTGTCATAAACAAAATGACTTGCTAGCAGAAGTGAAACATGAATTATGACAATGTGAAAGTGAAAACTGTGCACGCGAAACATAGTCAGGTTTCTAATACGATTGATTCTAAGGGGTTGTTTAGAAAATAAATACTAGGAACTTATACATATATATTTCTAAATTTATTTTTATTTTAAGACATAAAATTATTTTAAACACTAAACAAACCCTTTTCTATTGCAAGGAGAATCTGTTAAAAATAAAGGCTGTTTTCCAGCTATATAACTTTAATAACTGCAAAAGCGCTTGAAAGCTTGCCCCATATGCAAATTTGTAGAATAACTACTTTCGCTAAACGGCACTGCCTAGAGGAAACATCTTCGTCGAAGTTCGGACCGTTGTACAGCTGCCGGCTTTCTTTCTGTGTTTACTGCAAACTTCTAATTCTACCCGCAGTGACGTTCTGGCTTCGAGGCGATTTAAAAGTAATCCTTAGCATTTATATAAAACACCTTAGGCATAATTTAATATAGAGATCTGTAAAAGTTGACGTAATTAATATCACACAAGTCTGGTACTTTAGTGTGTGTCTGTCTGTCACTTTTGTCCTTCTGTAATTTTCCCTTCAGTATTCCTGACGTGTCATTTACTTCTCGAAAAGTCAGTTGTCGTAAGTGTGATTGTTACAAAGTAATAATGGACAACGATCACAGGACAAGAGGTCTACAACCAATGAAATCAGATTTAGAATAAACCAAGAAATTAAGTTCCGGTACTGCAAAAAAACCTCAATCAGCTACTATACTATTTACAACGGGAAGCAGCACAGCAATATAAAGGTATATGGCAGCATATACAAGAATATATAGACGCACAAATAAGTAGGCTTATGGATAATTTATACCAAAAGCTCAACAAAAATTAGACGCACTGATTAATCAAACACGCACTAAACATGATAATAATAATACATCTAAATTCCAATCAAGGCGAATAAATCTAACTTAAAGTTCACGAAAGAGCAAATTCAGACTTTAACCTTAGGCCCTAATTATGCAATCGAGCAGGAACTAAAACGATACATTAATGAGCTAATAGTAGAAACGGAAAATGCAAGATAAAGGTAGTGTACGATAAAGATATTACTAGAGGTATTATGGATAATCAAATGATCATAGTAAGTACACAACTGCACCGCACTTTTCCTCTTTACTGCTTAATACGCGGCAAAAGAGTCTGTACCAGACTGAGTACTTCTGTGATTACATTGTTTGTGTAACACAACGGCTAAAAGCCAAACAAAAGGAAAATAAGGGCCTGGAAGCTAGTACAAACGTGTCTTTCAAATGTTTGTATATGTACGTACATACAAACTTTTATTTCACTGAACTTATGTACGGAGAGAGTTGAGAAACAAAGGAGTAGACAATTACTCTAGTCAAATATTTACATAAAACTTAACAACGCCTCTTGCTGTAGAGGTTTGGTGATTTGCTGGAGAATGATTCGATATTGTTCCTGACGTTTGCACTTATTTTTGGTCTGTAAAGTTTGTACAATGAAGGGTTATTATAAAGTTAAGGACCTTTTCAGTTTCATTACTTAAGCATAAAGACAAAACTACATCCAACATTCTGACCTCTTTTAATTGCAAAAATAACAAAACCTTTGAACTCTTTCTACAATTAAACTTCAGAAATCTCAAATGAAAGAGTGTAATTAAAAGGTGTCAACCTGGAACTTCAACAAACACGGTAAAATAAATGCAGTTTAGGCAAGTCAAGGACCTGCTACATTTGCCTTCCACTTTCAGGTTTAGCTTTAAGGAAAGTTGGAATGCCGATGGCAGAGTTAGAGCAAGTGTCACGTTCAGTCACCTCACTGCACTACTCTAAGATATATTTTCATATTACGCCTCTGGTTCTAGATTTCATTTCCTTTGTCAAGGGACCCATTTAATACTGTGAGGGCTGTTCTGTCAGTTCATAATTACATAACTTGTATGACAAAGACTTCTTAATTCAACACCTAGCTATCCCAAGTCGAGAATATCTCCTTGCCATTTTCCGAAAAAAAAAATACCGAAATATGATTAAATTTTTCAGTCAAGGCGTCAAAAATTTTTGTGGGTGTTCACATTCGAATACACATATTTCAGCAACATGGTGCCAAATTCAGGCGTCGACTTTCAGAAACTGTCAGCGATGTAATATTTACTGAAGATATTCGCAATTTCCATATTTAAATGGTCTTGACTGTGATGTATAACATACAATTGGCTCCTGACAGACACAGTAGACTGTTTTGTACTCCAGAGTATCAAGGCCGAATCTGAAGCCCCATACACTTTCTGTCCAGTGGATGCAGGATGGGGTGGGAGTCTGATCACTCACATAACCAGTTAAGAACCGGAAAAACAACGAATTGGCAACTAACGAAGTGCGTGACGAACCACAGAACCATTCGACTTGAAGTTTTCACGACACCCGCGTGTAAATATCAAGTTAGTACTATTTGTTTAAGTAACCATCTAACTCTAAATATTATGCAGGTATAATAATAGATTTGTAAATAACAGATACCAATCAAGTGAAATAATTGTGTGTGTGTGTGTGTGTGTGTGTGGCATGAAGTTATTGTTACGAAGTAGCAATAACGTAACACTTCGCATTATAATGTGTTAAAATTGCCTTGCAAGTGACTGTAGTTAAGGGACAAATACATTTATATCATGCAGTTTATTTACGTATATATCCTTTAGAAAAAGGCGCGTCATAAGAGGGACAAAATGTAATATTCAATCGCTAACATCTCTATGGTGTTACGTGACTCACAAACGAAGCATTAATGCCGTCTGTCTCACACTGAGAGCTAACAAATCATTAACTCCCTCAGTCGGGCTAATACCACCTGGTAGTTGCATTTTACGGCCTCAGATTACCATTTGTTTCCCTTGCACATCAACAATATAAAACACTGTCGTAATAAGGAAACCCTCGTTGTGACGTCACAAACAAACGGCGGTCTATAGCCATCCGCATGCAATCAGACGCCGCCCTAATCACTCTTTTCACGACTTAAAACAAAATCATACAAATTAAACTACAGAATTGCCTAACTATACCGCACGATTTCCTGCAGTGTATCCATTGTTCATAGACATCTAGAGACCTTTTGCTTTAATGTAATGCCTCTTGTTTCACTATATTTCTGTCCTGTAGGGACGTACATGTACACATGTTCTCTGCTTCCACTTCAGTAGAACTCTGCGTATAACAGTTCATAAGAGAAGTAATTGGGCTCAACATCAGCACCTGCAACTTTAAGGGACTGCCACTGGTGTTGTTGTGATGGACGTAGCACAAGCAAGGCTCTCGCCTAACTTGAAAATGAACATCGCTGGGAATTACTGATGTCTTAGGAATAAAGAGATGCTGCCCTTTTGTCCCGCAAGTTAAAGCAGCGCAAATTTATGTAAATGCTTAATCAAAATACCAACACGTAACAGTTTCGGTTAATTTCGCTTCTAAGACCTTTTACTAATCTCTTCAGGCAATTGCTTTAATACATAATAAAATACACATTTTTTGTTTCTTTTCAGATAGAGCATTTAACAAATCAAACAAATAACAGACCCACTACCTTTCTGATAAGCAACTTATTAATAAATCTACTAATTAATTGTTCAGCTACGTGAAGGAAAACAAATGATACGCTGAAATGAAACTGGATACAAGTAAGAAAGATACTATGAAACATCTGTAATTGTAGCCGAAGCACTGGTCATGCAGACGATTCAAATTCCGGCATAAATATAGCGTCAAGCATCAATAGCCAGTGTCAAGACGCAGAAACAGTGCATTAAGGAGCATTTAAGCCTCTTAACGCAGTATAGTTCAGCCCTGTGTTGAAGAGACAGCGCAACAGAGCTTGTGCCAGTAAAGGAAGTACTGATGTTTCTATACGAAAACACGGTTGATTGCATGAGACGTACAGCGTGTCCGTAAGAGTGTAAATACCCTTTATTCTTTATCATGCATGCAAGGACGCATTAAACATCCAATAATAAACCATTCATGGACGTGTACTTATATGTCAATCCATAATTTACTTACATGCTCATTTCTTACATGTTCGGTATTAAATAGCCATCTTTTTGGGAAAAAAATACTGCAATATAATTATATTACATATTATTTTATTAGTTGAGGATTGAATCTTGATGGAAGACATTCCCATTATATTCCTTGACTTCATGATATGAATATAATTAGTCTGAAACAGTCAATACAATTATTATTATTATTATTAATTATTTATTATTATTATTGTAAAAAGGATATACCTTTTTATACAAAACGGCTGTATGTTTCGACTAATTTTGAATCATCCTTAGGGCAAAAAAGTTAAAAGAAAAGGCTAGCTGTACAATTATAAATTACCATTTAGAGAATAGCAATATAGTAACATGGGATAGTGCACGGTTTTTAATTATATTAGTCTATCATGTCGGCTAAGAAGAGCCGGATTTAATACAGGCATTAAATTGTATGACAAAATTGCTGTAAGGATGAGTTCTCTACCCGCGAATATCCAGTTTATTATCGTATAAATAGCCTTTACTTATATATTATTGTTGTCTAATTATGACTCAAGATGAGCCGAAATATGTAACAATTTTATAGACGACAGGATATTGTTTATAATAATACATTTGTGTAGACTCTTTTTATCTATATTAATAATTGTCCAACGAGATGCAACACAAAGCAGTCTATTTATTATTCACCAAGGTTACTCTACATGTTTCGGGTGTGGCTAACACCCGAAACATGTAGAGTGAACTTGCAGAGTAATAAATAGACTGCTTTGTGTTGCCTCTCGTTGGACAATTATTAATATAGATCAGCGATGCACGGAATTATAAACATAAAAAAACTCCTTTGATTATTACCGTATTATGAAAGGTTTAACCTTGATAAAATGTGTTGATGCACACATTACGGCATATTTCAATCATAGAATTGTAATCTTGTGTTTCTTTAAAGGTAGTGTTTAAGTCAAAATAAGCAAGAATTGGATTAGTAAATAAATGGTTGATTAACGTGTAATTTTATATACAGTGATAATACATTCCTTAAAACGTGTATAGAATTTGAACACGGCCGTATGATGAATATACTGACAAAGTTAGAAAGTGTCACTAGATTTAAAGCAAATTCGTCAGCGTTCAACCTGCCATCTCGTAATGACGTCTGTGTAAACTGTATGTGCAATGAGGCACCGTCGATCAATAGATGTGTCGCTATACTTAGGGTGCTCTGGGCATCTCAAGAACCAATGCTGTAGAAAGTGTTCAAATGTACGAACAGAATGGCCATGTCCAGCGGGTGTTAATAATGTTGCAGTAGAGCACAAATGGACATTTTCATTGTGTAGAGGATTCTACCCATTCTTATGCACGAGTGTAAATCTATTATGCCTGGAAATACTATAATCTGTTGGTATGTCTGTAGCGCATGCTTTGAAATAGCATTCAACTGAAGTGTGTCTGTATAGAAGAGCCTTGTTACGTAACAAGCGATGAGAAGCGCCTTGAAGGAAAAGCCCCGTGGCATTTTATAAAGAAAACGTGGCGTCGTGTTTCTGGCAGCCAGCGTTGTAGTCTACATGGTCAGTGCTCTTCTGCCTTGCGTAAAGAAGGTACTGTATATTGTACATAAACAAATTTCCACTAAAAGACTTACATTTTAAAGAAAGGCATTGTGAAGCAAAACTACGTAAGTAGCGCCATTTATTTCCATAGAGAAGGAAGACTATACAACTTTCTAGGATGTGATTCCGTGTAGTCTGGTAGAAGCATATCGACTTTCGAAAGATCCTACTATTTTCATTTTCAGTATCATTTTCTCACTGAATATGTAATAAACACGTTCTTCCGAAATGTTGATAAATTCCTTCCAGATTATGTAGGACCGCATCGCAGAAGACGCAGATTATCTGCCTAGTCACAGCAATGGGAACCTCAAGTCTCACGTGTGGCCGACATTTGTACCGGATGGTACTGTATTCTGAGACACTACGCACTAGTCTGCTAGAGTTACACCAATATTTCGGTTGCAGTTTAGCTGATATTTTCTTTTTGGGTTGTAACTATGAAGATCAGTTTCTGTTGCGATATCAAACCGTGCGGTCTGGTAGAGAAGTGTCGACGTTTCTGAGTAAAAATGAAATAAAGTGAAATGCCAACTTGATGCAACTAGGTAATTTTATTGATGTATTCTTAGCTCGACATGTTTCGGGTACATATGCCCATCATCAGGAGTATTAGATGTGTACGGTGCGGATGGTGCCGTGCGAGTCGCATGGCATCATACGCACCGTACACACGACCTACTCAACGGTTCTCAAGACCACCACCCATCCAAAAACTCGGTGCAAAAAACCATATGCTGCAAAGCAACATCTAATGCTCCTGATGATGGGCATATGTACCCGAAACATGTCGAGCTAAGAATACATCAATAAAATTACCTAGTTGCATCAAGTTGGCATTTCACTTTATTTCATGAGGAAGATGCAAGGTCAAACAACCGTCAGGTTTCTGAGTAATCTGCTGTCCCCACGGGTGACTAGAAGAGGACGCACCACGCTGTTCTATTCTTAGTCAGCGCCCTGATAAAGCTCATATTAAGTGTCACTCACACATCACGTATCTTTGCTATGTGATACATTTTAATAATTTTGTATTGGACAATAATTTGCAATTAATCCATATACCAAGCTATATGGAGTTTAATGCAGAGTGATGCTAAAATAATCTCTTGTAGGAGGTATTACATTTAGACCCATTCACGTCTTCTTTACTGCGTAATCATCAGATGTACCAGAATACAACAATATTAACATGAATAATCACAAAATCTAAAGTGTCTTTTACATGTTATTGCATCCAAAACGCCAATAAAACACAGTAAACCTAATTTAATGTACTTAATCCGGGAATTATTAAAATTTATCTTTTTTTCACATCTCTATCTAAGATTCTGTAATGTAATATAATATAACCCTCCAATTTTGATTAATTCCTTATTTTAAGATTTAAATCCTCTGTTACTATGACATTCTACGTGTTTTAGGATATTAATTCTTGGTATTTTTCTACCATTTTGACTAGTTCTCCCGAGTGGTATCTTCCGTTTAGGTATTCGGATCAATATCTTGCATTTATTTGTTATCTCTGCCACTTATTCCGTATATACCATCCACCTAATCCGCCTTGATTTGTTTGCCGTTAGAATACTAGCTGAAGATTGTCAATGCTGAAGCTCGTGTTTCTCTAACCATCTCCATCCCCCTGCTTCCCCCTCTTTCTTAGATCGAAATACGTTCCTCACTACTACGAAGGGTATTCCATATTCCATATAAACTCTGTATCGGATTATATCATTTCATACTATAGTATCGCGTTTAAACGCCTCGTAATGTGAAGTTCCTCCAACTCACCCAAGAGTTTAAAAGCGCCGGCTACTCGGTTTTGGATTGTGTGTTTGTATGGTTGAGTTAGGTTGGGGGGTTGGTTTTAGCTTGGCCCGGGGCTCTGATGCAGTAGTTGAGCAACGCTCTCTGTCTTTCTCCAACATCAACCCCCGGAGCGCTGCGAGCCCCTCCCCTCTTCAGGGGCAGCTTTGTTATTGAGCTTTTTCACACTGGAACCTAGCCAGAGACCGCGTACCGAAATGTACTGTACAATGTCCCAAGCGGCAATTCCCGAACCTACAGTGGTCATAAGGGTAACCTTTACACCAATTCCTAGTTTCTCTCAGTCTTGCTTAAAATTGCTCTTTTGAATTCTTAAAATTATCTAAACTCTTGAACTAAACAAACAAAAAATAGATGTGTTGTATCCGAAACTTCTTTGGGGAAATACTCCATGTAAGTATGTATGGGATATGCTTTCTTGCTGTAATTTGACATGGGTACAATATAAATAATATTTTATTATCATTACCCCGAAAATTTTCTTGTCCTTTTCTGTGTCGCAAACTCCCTTCTAGGGCCTGGACCGCCACATTGTCCAGGTTTGTTGATCACACACCACACACACACACACACACACACACACACACTCTCTCTCTCTCTCTCTCTCTCTCTCTATCTGTCTCTCTCTCTCTCTCACACACACACTCTCTCTCTCTCTATCTGTCTCTCTCTCTCTCACACACACACACACTCACACTCACACTCAGACAAAAAAAGTCGGTGGAACTTCTCTGGGCGAGGGATCATAACCTCGCAGAGACCTGACAGCACAAAACATTCACAAGAGACAGACATCCAGTGCTCCCTGCGGGATTGGAACCTACAACCATAGCAAGCGAGTGGCCCTTAGACCGCGCGCCAATTTGTCTGGGAATTTGAGAAATTAATGTGATGAAAATAATTCTGAATTATTCCAAAATAACGGAAATATAAAATTAGAGAATTTTTTATAGTGAAATGAACGTAAGGTGCAGAGATAATGTTCGGTTGTGTATAATAGTGATAAAACTTGTATACCGGCATAAGAAAGTGCCTTTGAATAGGAACAAATGCTGAATGCGTAAAAACTGGAAGATCGTTGTTATAAAAACCACTCATGCAACAATCATATTCAAATAAAATTACGTGTTAAAGAAGATTAAATATTGTAGTGTAATTGTCTCCAAAAAAGGTGCAAAGAACATTAAAGGAGAAGTAAATAACTTAATTTTCAGCCAACCCATATAAAGTCGGTCATTTGAAACACCTCGTTACAGAAAGAGAGCAGCAGGGACTGATTCTTCAGCAAAGATCTCTCTGATTGCATTGACAACAGCCAACATAATATAACTTTCTGAGTGGAAAATTCAAGCCTGTCAGTAACAAGAAATTTATAACCGTCTGATTAAATAGATTTTGTAGCTTTTTACGAAAACGTTTCACTGCTTACACTAACATCGCTGAGATTTGAAACCGTAGCAGCCTACTATTAAAACATCTGTTACTAGTCTCGTCGTGAGGTCTGTCCTAAAATATAAGCATTTCCTACGAGCACTCTGCGGCCTTCTTTTTCTTCGTCACGCCGCTCCTTCATGCCAAACCGAGGAAGCAGATTGTTTATTTAACGATGCTTTCAGAAGCGAAGTTTATCTATGTTTTATATAAAGTTAAACAGCAAAATGCACACTCTTTAAATTAATGTTTCAATACAAATTTTCGTGTCTGCTACATGTTTCGAACATCATGTTGAATTAAAATATTAATTTAGAAAGTGTGCATTCTGTTGGTGTAATATTTCATACTTTTATCACAATGCAAGGTACAAAAAACATAAAGTTTACATATCACCTTTTATAGATAAATTAAGTGTCATTGTTCTACATTGTTTGGAAGTATTAAAGAGGAACATTCGAAGTACTTGGAGAGAAACCTGGCCCTTTACCACTTTGTCTACCACAAATCCTATATGGAGTGGCCCGAGATATTAATTTTCAACTCCCTCTGCGTATTTTCTTGCACATAATTCCTACTTTTGTCGTACTTTATAGTTCCAAAATACCACTGAAATATTATATTTTCTGAACTGAGACGTAAGAAAGGAATCAGTATAATGTATAGGCTAAGAGTTGGCAGCTTTCTGTAAAGGATGGAAATCACTCTCTTGTCAGGTGACTATGAGGGCCAACGAGCTATCCTGTGGTTTCCGCAACTTCCTCTTCCTAGGATAAATGTAAGCTAAATTTCTATCACGCTACACAGAATCATACCCTAGCATATGACATTTTTCATAGACGCAATAGTGTTATTCTCATGTCTTGAAAGCAAAATTCTTTGTTCTGTCACTACACTTATTTCCTGATTTTAGGGTGCCTTATTGAAGTTTTTTTCTCTTAGTTCTTCAAACATCAGCATTCGTTCTTGACGGCCTTCTCTAAGGACCGTCGTAGGAAGTCCAAGGAAACTGAGAAGGAAAGCCACGCGCCAGCACCTTCATCAGCTCCTCCTAACGCCCGCAGAACAAAGTTCGGACTGTCAACTTGGACACAGCTGTCGGAGAATTTGCCACATCAGCCCGGCTGTCTCGGGTTTACTGATGGACTTCCTATTAAAAGTTAAAGTGTTCCTACTGTGTAGAATTTCTGGCGCTTTCACAGTTTTGTTGTCCGTATTGTTTCTGTTGTTCCTATTATTCTTGATTACTTTACTGCAATCTAAACGCATTTACTACTTGCATTTAATTTTGAGATGAGTTTTTATGTCTATATCATTTTTAGACCCGTTCTCCGTCCTCTCTCCTTCTGCCATGTACTTACCCCTTGACTTTCGAGATGTCATATTTCTTGTAATATTGCTCTTTAAACGCGAGATGTAATGTTTACTGTACGTGCCTCCTATAGGACAGTACGTTGTCCTTGCAGTACTGATGCTTTGAGGCAAGATCTTCAGTTATCTCTTTGTCCCTACTGCATTACTAAGAGAGAACAGACTCTCCACAATGGACACCAACCACATGTATATATTACTTCATACAAATTGACTCTTGTTTCTTTCTGTTTTTGACCAAAATAGAAGGTACTGACAAAGTTTAGTAAAAATCGGAAATATAAATTTTCACGAAAATTGTTTGTGTTCAGAGTGGCGTTGTTGTATGACACAGATGGGCGTGTAACATGACGGGGTTAGGGGTGGTCTTTGGAACTGTTCTGCGAAAGCACCAAAAAGTGACAAGAGTGCTCATTTGAAAGCACGTCACTGCTTTGATTAATTGACCGCAGAAATATAAGGTTCGAATCGCGTTTGAAGCCTGAAATTCCCTCTATGATTGTCAGCCATATTCCACAGCGATGTGATCGTCAAAGCATCCTGTATTTTCCTTAAAATAACCATATTTAGGGAAGCGACACCTTTAGAGGAGCTAACAGTTGCTCAGTTAGTCAACATATATCTCACATATTGTGTAAATTGAATAGTTTGTTCTCTGCCCGAAGTCTCGTAAGTTCACCACACAATATCCGAGTTTTTATGTCTTTCTGTGACGCAACAGCCCCACTCGGGCCTAAGCCGCGTCCCTGTTGAGTTTTTCGACTTCGTACACACAAACACACACTCAGACATACCAAAAACGGTAGGATCCAGCTGGACAAGAAACCGCCCCCTCGCAGAAACCTTTGTGTGAAAACATACTGCGTTCCCAAGAGACATAAATCCCTGTTCCCGGCGGGAATCAAAACCGCAACCCCAGCAAGCAAGCGGCCGAAATCTTACGCGTTAGACAGTGCCGCCATGTATTGCAATGCTCCAAAGAATTCATCCAAAATCTTACACGTGCTTCTATGACGGAACGTAAAGCACCATAAAATATTTGTAAAATAAATTAACATAGCTGACAGATTAGAGTAATGTATTTTAAGTTACCAGGGGGCGTTTATGTGAGTCCGCAGCACGGCAATGTAAACTTAGATGTTCATAAGATGAAAAGTAAGATAATTAAAGCATTGATATATCAGTTAATAATCCCACTCGAAAGAAAAGCTGTAATTAATTCAGGGAACAAGTGGCATGTTACTTAATATTGTAGTCAATGTATTAATTACGTAATTAGTCGATCAATTAATCGGTAAACATAACATAAATTAAGAAATTTCTTCAATATTTTAATTGCCAAATTAATGGTTCAAACTTTAACTGGCTTTAACTGAAGGCCTGTCGAAGTGAAGTTGCTCTTGTGGGCGTACTGAAAGCGCAGTAGGGGAGATGAATATTAGCTCCACTAATTCTTGGCTTGTACACGGGATGAAGGGGTGTAGCCAGTTTCACTTTCTGGCTGTTGGTTCTCCGGAGGAACATTTTTTTGTCACGCATTGTATTGGATCGAGGGCTGGGTGGGCCCCAGAAAAACACTGGAAGTTTTAAAGAAGACAGAAAAGCCTTGCCCCTGACGGGAATCGAAGCACTAATCCTCGGTCCTCCAGTCAGTGTCCTGGTCACCGTACTGATTGTAATGTGGCGGTAGAATGAGGAGAGAGGTGCTGTAGAGAAGAGAGTTTGTACCCCTTACTAAGGAACTTAGAGAGGTGTGTGAGCTAATTGAAAGTACGGAGTTTGTGAGGTTAACGGGTTGTATTTCAAGTTCCAATGAATATTTCAGGACAGTAATTAAGCAGCAGTCTGTCTACTGTGAACAGAAAGGAAACTTACAAGAATTCAAGTTATTGTGTGCATTGCTCAGCGGGTAGCATGTTAAGACAAATTTACATAATAATTTAAATTTGCTCTCCTGAGAGATATTGTTTCTTGGAGCGGTTGTCAGTCATGCTTGGTAATAAACTGAAGTTCGGAGCTCATACGCTTCCAGAGATGTTTTCACTTTCGTGTAATTACGCTACTTATTTCGGCGTCTGAACTTGTCTGCAATTTTATATTATGCCAGTAAAATATCATTTTAGGTGCCTTCGCAAAATGGCAAAAACCGACTTTTAACTTCCTCTATCCGTCTATCTGTAGGTCCGCATGGAACAAATCGGCTTCCATTCGACGGAATTTGGTGAAATTTAATATTTCAGTTTTTTAAAAAATGCGGGTAAGTCGAGGAAATTCAAGTTTCTTTAAAATCGGACGATAACAACGGTCACTTTACATTAGACACGCTTTCACGATTAGCAACCTTATTTTTTTCGAAAATCTCGCGTTTATAAGATAATGCGGAAAATTACTCTTTAGCCGGACGGGTTACAGATGACAATTTGGCGCATTCCCTTTGCATGCTGGACGATAAAGACTACACACATACAGTCATATATACTTACGTATCACTTATTGATTTTCCACGGTAACAATAATGACATGAAGTCTCATCAATATTACGTTTTACATACATTGCCTGTCTTGTTCAATTGGACAGCAGAATTTCCCAGATCCAGCAGTGGCTACGATTGCGACATAACTCTTCCATTGATTCATCATTGTACAGACAACCTTGTAAGACCAATTCGAAGCCACGTTTGCACTGAATACTCATGCTAAATAACTTTGCTTCCAACGTGAAGGATAAAATTCCTTTAGAGACGTGGTAAATTATTCTTTTTCGGCCCTCAGTTGAAAGGACGGAGCCCATCTATTGATTTTTTCCCCCCGAAAGAACGAGCTATTTTATAAAAGACACAGGCGTTAAAATACGACACACAAATATAAAGAGCATGTAGTTGCATTGTTGATTTAGATATCCCACTGTGTATTTGTATGTGGGTGCGTGCGTGTCATTAGGCTTATTCTCTTATCAAACAAGTTTACCAGGTTTGGTGGTTTCCGTTCCGCCGACCACACGTTAACACTGACGGACGGTTATCAACTCAAGTTAGACGGGGCGGAGACTGCATCTTTCGGCAGCATTAGACACTACTGCCGAAAATGGGTTGACCAGAGTCACCCGAGGCCTCGAAAGAAAGTGACCGAAAAGCAGCAGAACTGTCGAGGCTGCCAATGGAAACGTGGCTGAGTCGACAGAAAGATTATCCGCTTATCGGCTTATATGCTTATGCGCTTGCCTGTCCACTGCATGAGTCACGGAAGCAACCTAGACACTTGACCTTTCAGGTCGCAAAGACCCTCATTGTACACGCTTTCAAATTCCAGACATCAAACAAAAGACCTTTTCCTCCTGAAGGACATACTGCCATTTGTAGCTACTGTCTTTGTTACGCCGAAGACAAGACCCTCAACCAAAGCAGTAAATCTGTTAGCGTAAGAATATTCCTTGTCTTAGTCCAGCAGTGCTTCCCACACGCAAGAATGACTTCGACATGCATTTCGTGCATATCTCCGTCGCTAGTTAGTCAGTCAATTTGATTGTTACTCTGATTATTTTGCGTCGGTTTGAACCTTACTTCTTCAATCACATGTCGTGTCATGCCGCAGTTCTTCATTCACCCACTTCTCACCGCGGAGGTCTGGTTTTGAGATCAGGCCAATATATGTGGAATACGAATGGAAAAGGGACGGCTTTTTCCTGTCATTATTATTTCATCAATGTTCCATTCTTACATCTCATTGCCTGCTATTGACTTTACGCAACTGGCAGCTCCATTAGATAAATACAGTCGAACCCGGTTATAACGACATTGGTTTATAAGAAACTTCGTCTATAGCGTCAGATAATCTGCAGTACCAATTAAATCTTCACTGTTAACCATAACGTTACACTATTCAGTTATAACAACACTCGTTTTCAGCGACACAAAATTTCTCTTCATGACGATATAAACGAGTTTGTATTTCCGTCTTTTTGCTTTAACCCTGAAGTTGATAGCAGCATGTTTCTGCATAAGTCTGGTGTCCATGTACAACTTACACGCTTTAAGTACCCAGAAGTTCATAAACTGATAGATCGCAGCATGAAAACTTGAAAACTTAGAAGAGAAGTCTTATCCAAGGTGTGTGGTTCTGCTCTTGGAAATCAAGCCATAGTTGACCTCCAACCTGACACTGCATACTGTATGTATTCTCGTGCTTGTTTTTATGCTTCTATATATTCTGTCCCCACGCATTTACGTTTCATTCTTCAAAATTGAACATTGAACCACCTATATTTTATTAGTTACAGAATGATATTCATTTACTGCAATTGGGTTTCCACCCGATGACAGTGGTCGGTAAACTTATACAAAAATAGGAAAGAGACAGCTACATACGGTAGGATAAACAATACACAAAAAATACAAAATAGCAGAATGCACAAAAAACGAAATACAAAGCAAAAACAAACATTAAAATAATGTTAAAAGACATAAGCCGAGTAATTAAAAACTAACAAATAGAAGCACGTACTAGTGAGATATCGTACTATGTAGAACCTACATACAGTTACTACGTACGTAACTATAAATCAATGATAATACACACATTTCACCAAAGATCTTCACTTCACTTCACTACACTGCACTTCACTAGACTTCACTCCCCCTTTTTCACTTAACTATAGTTTTGGAAGTTTCGTCACCACGCTTCAAAAACATATCACTTCCCCTTACTAATAACTATTTTACTAACTCTTTTTTAAAAAATATGTGATTTAGAGGGGAGATTTGCTAGAGCCTCTGCAATCAGTTGGTCCCAAAGTTTGATTGTCCTATTTACAAAGGAAAATTTACTGATATATCTTCTTTGTTCCCTGGCCCTAATTTTACGATTATGTTCATCCCTGATCAGGTAGTATGGTCCTTGTAACCTGTAACCTATTTTTGACACTACGAAGATTTATGTGAGAACTGACATTACTTCAACGGTGGCTGTAAGGATAAACGTTTCCTGAATTTTCTGCATAAATTACCTACCAGGATACAAGGTCTCAACCTGGAATAATTTGATATTTATGAAAGAACTTTAACTTCTAATGGTTACTGTACGTACCACCAGGTAGAACATTCATCATTCTGTGTTCTGCCCTCAGAGTGCATTAGTAAATCTTCTATGGTCCTCAGAACAAACAGATTATTTCCCTATTCATTAAGTAGCTGGTCTTTTGCGTTATTTACGATGTACAACTAACGCCTTCTGTGGAGAATATGCCCATCCTTCTATGTGTCATTCTGTCTCTCCATTTTCTATCTAGATACGGTGACTCAACCGTTCGTCGGATTGTCACGAGCTTTGGTTTATGAGGTCTCTGTGAAATGTGATTTAATCGGCGTGACTTTCGTGAAAATCGGCTCAGTGACGTTACTTGAAATCGAAAACGCCTTTCTACTCATACTTCCCATAATTTTAGCTGATCCGGGAGAGATTCGGTACAAGGAGTCTACCCCACGTTGAATATTTCTAGACCGACGTCCATGAATTTTGGTATACCAAAACCATATGTACGGGAGCTGAATAATTACGAGTTTGTGAAAATCGGTATGTTGGAGGTAAATGAAATTTGCTCCGTATTTGCAACACTCTTTGACGAACATGAACGAAATTCGTTGTGGAAAAGTCTACGCGTAATGCTGTTGGACAAAGGCGGTTTTCGTGAAAATGGACTCATTGATATATGTTTATAATGATGCTGAGCAATCTCGAGTTTTGTAAAAATTAGCTCATGGAAGTTTTGCACACAATATTTCTGATCAACCTCGAATCATGGAAGATATGGGCTTAATGCTGCCGAGCAATCTCGAGTTTTGTGAATATTGGCTCATGGAAGTTTTCTACACAATGTTTCTGAGCAACCTCGAGTCATGGAAGATATGGGCTTAATGCTGCTGAGCAATCTCGATTTTTGTGAAAATTGGCTCATGGAAGTTTTTCACGCAATATTTCTGAGCAACCTCGAATCATGGAAGATATGGGCTTAATGCTGCTGAGCAATCTCGATTTTTGTGAAAATTGGCTCATGGAAGTTTTTCACACAATATTTCTGAGCAACCTCGAATCATGGAAGATATGGGCTTAATGCTGCTGAGCAATCTCGAGTTTTGTGAATATTGGCTCATGGAAGTTTTCTACACAATGTTTCTGAGCAACCGCGAGTTTCGTGAACATCGGCTCATGGAAGATTTGCGTATAATGCTGCTGAGCAACTACTAGTTCTGCGAAAATTGGCTCATTGGAGATTTACGCAAAACTCTGTTCAAAAATGTCGAGTTTCGAGAAAATTAGCTCATGGAAGATCTGAGAATAATGCTGCTGAGCAACTGCCAGTTTCGTTAAAATCGGTTCAGTGTAGGCCATACTTAACTTACCGGAGAAAATTAATTTCTATCTATTTATTCCGCACCTAAAAATCTATTTTGGATGAATTCGGTAAAAGAGAGATGCACATAATTTTGTCGAGGTTCCGTAATTTTCTTGAAAACGGCGCAGTGGAAGGCCCTCCTTTTCTTGTGGGCGTAAATAAAATGGTTATGCGTTTTCCATTTGGTTGTATGGAATCTGGACTGCTGTTGGTAAAATCCGTGTCATACGTCACGGGCTACATCTTTTGCAGTCCTGCTGCATTGGAGAAAGAATATGTTTACTGTTCTGTACGAACTGAGTATTTAAATATGTTATGTCAGTCTTAGTCTGTAAAGGTTAAGAGGGGATATGAATTACTAATTAAGATCTATAAACTCTATAGGGCTTGAAAGAATTTTTTCCCCCGTTTTCCGAGTAAGGTGTCCGGTTTTTCTTTGGACACTTGGGTACTGTAACCTGCCTGTGGATCGAGTCTATTATTTCTTTTCCACCACTATGCTGCCTTCTGTAACAGAACTTATTCAGTTAATGAAATCTAGGATAAATAATGGCGCTTATTCAGTTATCTGATACAGGAGGCAAGTCCGAGTGCTACTTATATACAATTTGCAGACTGCCGGCAAGAGTGACGTTGCGGATAGCAGAAAATAAGTGGTGTTGCAGATCGCTGACAAGAAGTGATGTTTAGATGGCTCAAAAGAAATGGTGTAGCGGATGGCCGACAAGAAGAGATGTTGCGGACAACCGACAAGAAATGGTGTTGCGTGTAGTGAACAAGAAGGGATGTTGCGGATAGCTGACATGAAGTGGCGATCCTGCTGTAAGTTTGGAGGTGACTATAAGCAACTCTTACCGTTACAACACGAACACGTACCGAAAATGGACTTGGACATCATACACCTTTCTCAGAAGAGGAACAAGTTTTCGTTCTTGAATACGGTAATATACCATCGGGCTTATACTGAGTTTAGAATTGTATCGTAGTTGAAATACATTCAAAAAGAGATAACATGCAAGATGCAGACATGAAAAAAAGATATAATAAAACAACTGTAAAGATTTAAATTTGGAGGTGATAGGCTGTATTAGTCTGGCGTAATACAGGAGCAAGTGGCGGGTTCTTTTGAAACACTAAAATGAGGCTGTGTTTCCCACAAAAGGCAGTAAATTTCTAGAATAGAATTAGATTCATAAGGAAGGTTGTACTGCATGGGGTTTTGTACTTATACTGGGGCATGGCAGAATATAGTCAGTATTCCAGATATTAGCTCTTAGTACTGAAGGATGCCAGATACAAAACCCTCAGAAGGTCAGCGGAGCCGTAACTTGAAGCGGAATTTCTATAAAGAGGGAAGAAGGCACACAAAGGAGCGGGAAAGGGGAAATGAAAGGGAAAAAGCCTGAAAGTCGAAAGGAAGAGGGATGAGATGACGGCAGTAGATGGAAAAGGCAAAGGAAAGGCGGAAATGATGAAACAAGAAAGGAGTAAGTCATTACTTCTTTGACATCTGATCTTGAATTGCATACATGAAATCTGATAATTTTCCAATACTTTTAATATTAAATGCAGGATCAGAGAGGCGCTCCGAGTTCTAAGAATAATTCCATTATAGCATGTATATTGAACCATGAAATAAGGAGATTGTGTGATGCACGCTACTTAACACGTAATTGTAACAATCCTGCAGGGCACGCTTTGCTTTCTCCCTTAAAATACTAACCACCCTCTAACTTTTTATGACGTCTGCCCTCTGCCTACAGCGTGGTCAGGCTTACTGTATAAAGAAACTGAGCGGCCGATTTCGTGATAGATAGCGTATTTGAGGTACGTGAAATAATACTGTATTGATATTTCAAGCGACCAGCGAAACAACTCATAATTTGCCATCGGCATTATTATGCCACTCTAAAGGGCTGTAGTAAAAATGGAATATAACCAACACGAACACGTGTAGCTGAACCAAGAGCCATAGCAATATATACATATATATCTTTTGTGGTTGCATTCACAAACGCCTTGCGAAAAGACTGAAAGTTCTTTTTACAATGGCCATTTTCTCTTCATTACTAAGTGGAATCAGCGTGGTTATATTTCTTCACATTGTGTCATATTTAATATAAACAAAATATAAACACAAATTAATGAAATTTCAAAATAACAGTCATAATATTTTTGTATAAGCGTCCTACAGGATTTCACCATTATCTGTGCTATTTACATTTATATTGCTTTACGTTGAACGGTTATAAACATAATTATTTTGAGCAAAAGTTGCGAATTTCCGTTATCCCTCAAATTATGTTCAAGAGACAAAAACATTTGTTACAATATATTTTCACTCTGTTGTGGTACATTGTACATTGTCTACTTTATTTAATGGGCCTTTTCTACATCGTATGGGTTGATTACTATTGACTGGAGGGCAATTGTGAATAATGAATTGAATGTAATATTGAATTAACTCTCGCAAACTGCATAGCTACAGTACAACAGGTACTACGGTATTACCGGTACCCTTTCACTCACTTCCACCTCCATTCGAGTCGAGGGATTCAGCAAAAAATTTTAGTGTCAGTCAGGAGTGGGCATTAACTGTGATAGAATTTAATCTAGTTCGCACTTTTTACGTTTACCAACATCGTTATATTTCTATATATATATATATTTTTTTATTTATTCAATTGTAGTTTATTTATTAACAAGTCAGTTAAATCAGAGTGCATAGCACTGAATGATTGGTTCATATTATTTAAAAAATCGGAAAAATAAGGAACGTACACGTGGTATCGAAATTCAGGGTATTGTCTAGACATTTTTCTGGAGGGACTGAAGTAAAACTCGAGAAACCTCAGTCAAGGTTGTAGTAGCGCGGCTGATTTTCGAACTTGGCATACCTCGAAGTACAAGTATGACGCTCTATGGCTTGAGCCATCGCGCGCCGTCTCATGCCTTTAAAAAGAACATTAATATTATTCTATTATCGATGCGTAGGTTTTCCAAACGGCGTTCTGTCTGCAGCTTTTTCCAAATAATCTATAAAATATTTTATTCATATTTTTCGCTTACTAAGACAAATATCAAGTTTCGCGGTAGATTTAAGTACGTTACAAATTCCGTTATTTATTATTCGTATAAAATTTGTTATAACGACTAACCAGTGAATTGTGGTTTTATGAATATAATTTTGTTATGTTTTGACCACCGACATGTTTCGGACACTCATGTGACCATCCTCAGGGTATTAGGTGTAAGAATACAAATATACGTATAGTGTGTTGGCATCAATCCACAGTTGAAATCGTATAGTTCGGTTAAAGTCCTGTTATATGGTAGAACACTGAAGAGTATTAAATAATATAAGTTAAGAAAGCTTGACTGTTTTACCATTTAACCGGAATTTTAAAAAAATCGTAAGATTTTAGCTGTGGAATGATACCGACACACTATAAATAACATTGTATTTTTGAACCTACCAACCTGAAGATGTCCACGTTAGTTGCCGAAACATGTCGGTGGTCGTTATATAACTAGAATGTATCCATAAAACCAAAGTGCATCTGTTAGTCTTTTTAATAAATTTTATATATCGTGCTGGAGTATTTTCTGTTCCCCCGACTCATAGCTCTGCCTTTCTTTACTTACTACGACTGAATTGCTATCCTTGTCTCTCCGAGATGGATGTTCGCGTGGCTGCCATGTTCCGCATTGCAGTTTTTGGTTCCAAAATAAAATGAAGAAACTGAAGAGCGGAAGTATGGTACACTCACGTACATATAATAGTACTTTTAGTGAATGAAAATATTCTGTATAAAGGACAGTTCTGCATGGCATGCAGAAGTGTGTTGAACCTCACTACAGTTACAAATGTGTCATTGTTAAACACTGGACTATATGGTACCGTATATTTTGCTCTGCTAGTACCAGACTTTCAGGGATTACACGTACTTCGGTCTTCAGGGTAGAAATACAGACACTCAGTGCCCATCTAAAAGTGGTGGAAGAAATTACCTCCGAAACGTTGGTACCTAAGTATCAAATTTAAGCGCATCATATTCCAGTCACGACAGTGGCATTCACCGCTGTCATAAACAAAAGTAACGGAATTTTGTAAGAATTACAAGTATATTTGTGTGTTATTTATTCTAAAGACATAGCCCGATTCTGTAATGAGAATATCGTGCCATTGTATACATGAGTTGACAGGACGCCTCATCGAGACTATCAAACCGATTTCCATGAAATTTGGCATTATAATTTCCTAAATATTTATCCGACAAACTTCATTTTGGTTTTCAGCCTTTCAGCGTAATCTCTTCCTACGTCCAGCTTGAACAACATTTATCGGAAAAGTGTCGTCAGATAAAAGATTGGTGTAGATATAAGGTTTTCACCCTTTTTATAGGCCACGAAGGCCCTTGGGGTGAGTAGAGGTATAGCATACTCTTTCTAGGACCTCGGCACTCTAGATGGGAGTGGGGGACAGCCCCACGCCCCGGCCGCCTCTACCCCCGGGAAAGACCCGGCACCCATTGTACATGAGGGTGGATGGGCCCAAGGGCCGGTCTGGACGGGCGGAAAATCTCGTCCCCACCGGGACGGTGTAGAAATAAGACAGTGATATTGGTAAGAGAAATATTGTGAAATGAAAATATTTTCGGATGTACTAAATATTAAAATACCTAGAGCTAAGTGTTATTGTCAACACAAATGAAGCGCTCACGATGTTTTACGTATCATGTTAACAAGTGTTAACATATTCAAAACTCCAATTCGTGCCTTAGGGTAAAGTTATTGTTTCTGTACGACAAAGGCAAATTTAGTAATGCTATTTATTGAAATGAACGTAGTTAGTTTTGGAATTTATGTCGAATATATAGTGGCAACTGCACTTCAAACGTTTAAATGTGGGCGTCATTTCACTGCTTTACCGCTTAATGTACATTGGAAAGCCAGTAATTACTGGAAGCGAATTTCGAAACATTGTGTAGTTTATTTTAATACGAAGATCTGTTGGACTTTTTGTGATATTTGTATGGGAATTACGCCACATGTGACTGCACGGCTGGGCACGTTATTCGATTGTTACAAGCCAAAAAAAAACTTTTTGAATGATCGAATACTTGCTACGAGCTTTAGGGATAAATATACGTCAGTTGGCGTCTACCGAAATCTCTAGGTTAATAACTTTGAATTCAGAGTGACCTAATAAAGAGGGATAAAAGGAAACCGGAGGAAGTGTATAATGAGAAGCATTATAATCTGTGGTCATATGTCTTAAAGGTCATAGATATGAGGACGACCCTCTCTTCCATCCAAATATATCAATGTCTGTGGTATATAAAGTAGTAATATAGACACAATAGCACCCCCCACCACCGACCATATGACGTCACAGTCACGTGACTAACCCTTTGATACCCGGAAGTAGGTCAATGACCCCTAATTAATATGCAAATGACCTAATTGATATGCAAATTATCTAATTGATATTAATACGTCCTTGATTGATATGCAAAATATGTAATTGATATTTATACGGCCTTGATTGGTATGGAATTGATCGAATTTTTATGCAAATTACTTTTGTCCCAGACAGTTTGTCGCCTTAACCCTTTTGCTTTTACCAGCAGGTTGCTTGACACCTATTTGGCCGCCATCTTGCAATATGGCGGACGCGCTCATTTTTTAAATTTGTTATTTTTTAAATATAACCTAACTTTTAGAGACCGCTTCTGTGGTCTAGTGGTCAGAGTTTCTGGCTACAGATACAGAGGTCCCGGTTTCGATCACCGGCGCTACCAGATTTTCTGAGTAGTAGTGGGTCTGGAACGGGGTCCACTCAGCCTCGTGAGGTCAATTGAGGAGCTACTTGAAAGAAAAAAGTAGCGGCTCCAGGTCTAGAAAACAGAGAT